>Ga0207831_100045_pt1 | contig 226938 bp, 205 predicted proteins | sample TtanPargueraPR_7_FD_187741 | JGI IMG/M metagenome (GOLD analysis project Ga0207831, IMG submission 187741) | Aerobic enrichment media microbial communities from Bioluminiscent Bay, La Parguera, Puerto Rico - Tt and M1 (2) (SPAdes) | ecosystem: Environmental > Aquatic > Marine > Unclassified ...
TGTCTACGTCTATGCCCGGGGCACGTCTTCCTGGGCTTTCGATGGCTCGGGTCGCGTCAAGCGGGACAAGGCACAGCACGAACTGGCTATCTTTCCGAACGGCAAGCAGTACAACGCCGACCTCAACGCCAGCTACAACATCGGTGCCCGCTATTGGGCCTGGAAACACAAGCTGACCCGCCGCAAGGACGGGCAGTTGTCAGCGGGCAGAAGCTCCCCTGGCAAACCGAGAACACCGGTCACGCTCTCAACGCTCTGGCGGCGAGAGCCTGAAGCCCCGCATCGATGCGTCGCATGATGCGTGGGAGTGTTCACGTGTGTCGTGGTGGGGCGTGGTAGCCTGGCGACAGGCCGAAGGGAGTCCGCCCATGTCGCTGTTGCTCGATCTCGCCCTGCGCCTGGTGCTGCTGGCGTGTTCGCTATGGGGCGGCCTGGCGCTGCTGCATCGCTTTCCCGCCGGCATTTCCCTGCGTCGGCTCTCTACCCTTGCCTGGCTACTGTTGGGTGGCCTTTGCCTGGTGTGGCACTGGCAGGGCGCCAGGCTGGGGCCGACCCTGGTGATGGCTGTGAGCATGGCGCTGCTGCTGGGCTGGTGGCGGCGACTGGCACCGGCAAGCGATCTGGCGTGGGCCGACGATGTGGCGTACCTGGCGACCGGCCACCGCCAGGGCGAGCGGCTGGTTCTCGACCATGTGCGCTGCTTCGACTGGCTCAGCCGTGACGAGGCTAAGGTGGCCTGGGAGCGGCGTGAGTATGACCTCCGGCGACTGGCCTCGCTGGATCTGTTCGTCTCCGGCTGGGGTCGCCCGGGTATTGCCCATGTGCTGCTCTCCTTCGGCTTCGCCGATGAGCAGGGCCGCATCGATGACTTCGTGGCCTTTTCGGTGGAGGTGCGGCGTGAACGCCATGAGCCCTTCTCGGAGATCGGCGGCTTCTTCAAGCGCTTCGAGCTGGCGATCATCGCCGCCGATGAGCGTGACGCGGTGCGCCTGCGCAGCAACGTGCGCGGCGAAGCGGTGACCCTCTATCGGGTGTTGCTCGGTCAACACGAGCGCCGCGAGCTGCTGCTGGCCTTGGTCGAGCGGGCCAACCGGCTGGAGCGTGAGCCGCGCTTCTATCACACCATCACCGCCAACTGTACCACCCTGGTCTACGCCCTGATGCGACGCATCATCCAGGGGCTGCCGCTGGACCATCGGCTGCTGCTAAGCGGACTCCTGCCCGGCTATGTCTTTGATCATGGTGGCCTGGTGCCAGGCGTCTCCCTGGGCGAGCTCAAGCGCTGCGGTGATATCACCCGACGCGCCGTCGCGGCCCATGATGATCCCGACTTCTCCCGAAGGATTCGCGAGGGCGTGCCTGGGTGGGAGGCGAGTGCGCTTCAGCCTGAAGAGGTCAACGCGTCGCAATAACGAAGAACGCCACGGCGGGTGCCGTGGCGATAGGGCCTCCATGGGCAGCATCCTGCTGCCAAGCTCCCTGCAGGGCGTCCAGCCCTGGCGCATCCGTGGCGGAGAAGTGGCAGTGTCCCTTGCCGCGTCCTGCTGGACGCCTCCCTTTATCGCCGATGCAGGTAACAGCGCGGTGACCGTCGCGTGTCGATTCCATGACATCCCGCTACGGAGCCCCGGGCGCAAAGAAGGCGCTTCTGGTAGAATCCTGCGCCGTTTCGTCTCAATTCAATTCCTTGTTTGGGGAAACCTGCCATGAATGCGGTAATCATTGCGGTGCTGGTGATGGTCGGACTGTCACTGGCACGGGTCTCTGTCGTCTTCGCCCTGGTGGTCGGGGCGCTGGTGGGCGGCCTGGTCGGGGGACTCTCCGTGGAGGAGACCCTCGGCGCCTTCAACGACGGCGTGGGTGGCGGGGCCAAGGTGGCCCTGGCCTATGCCACCCTGGGTGCCTTTGCGGTGGCGATCTCGCGCTCCGGGCTGCCGGACCTGCTGGCCCGGCGGTTGATCGGCCTGCTGGGCCAGGAGGCCACGGCAAATCGCCAGGCGGTGGTCAAGTATCTGCTGCTCGGCGCGGTGCTGCTGGTGGCGATCTCCTCCCAGAACCTGATTCCGGTGCACATCGCCTTCATTCCGATCCTGATCCCACCGCTGCTCAAGGTGATGAACCAGCTGCGCCTCGATCGTCGTGCGGTGGCCTGTGCGCTGACCTTCGGCCTTACCGCACCGTACATGCTGCTGCCGGTGGGCTTCGGGGCGATCTTCCTCAACGATATCCTGCTGGCCAACATCAACCAGGCCGGTGAGGCGCTGGGTCTCGAGATCACTCGCGGCATGGTGCCCCTGGCCATGGGGGTACCGGTGGGCGGCATGGCGCTGGGCCTGCTGGTGGCGGTGTTCCTCAGCTATCGCAAGCCGCGTGACTATGAGGCGCTGGACGTGGCCACCACCAACGTGCCGCACCACCATCCGGAAACCCATGAGCCACATGCCCTTGGCCTGTTGATGTCAGTCGTTGCCATCGTGGCGGCCCTGGGCATCCAGCTGTGGACCGGTTCCATGATCCTCGGCGGGCTGGTGGGCTTCGCGCTGCTCTCGGTGGGGGGCATCTTCAAGTGGCGCGAGGCCGACGACCTCTTCACCAGCGGCATGCGCATGATGGCGCTGATCGGCTTCATCATGATCTCGGCATCGGGGTTTGCCGCGGTGATGACCGCCACCGGCCAGATCGAGACCCTGGTGGAGTCCAGCGTCGAGGTGATCGGTGACAATCGCGGCCTGGCCGCGCTGCTGATGCTGCTGGTGGGCCTGTTCATCACCCTGGGCATCGGCTCGTCGTTCTCCACCATCCCGATCATCGCCGCCATCTTCGTGCCCCTGGCGGTGCAGTTCGGCTTCTCGCCGCTGGCCACCGTGGCCCTGGTCGGTACGGCCGCGGCGCTGGGCGATGCCGGTTCGCCGGCCTCCGACTCCACCCTGGGGCCGACCTCCGGCCTCAACGTCGACCGTCAGCATGATCATATCTGGGACAGCGTGGTGCCCACCTTCATCCACTACAACATCCCGCTGATCGCCTTCGGCTGGCTGGCGGCGATGACCCTGTGAGGGGGGATATCATCGAGTCCCAAGGGCGGCCTGCGTGCCGCCCTTTGTCACCCCTCACTCCTCGGGCAGGTGGCCCTCCAGCGAGGCGAGCAGCCCGCGCAGCAGCGAGAGTTCGCGGCGGGAGGGCTGGGCACGGGCGAACAGCGCATGCAGGTGTGCCTCGGTGCGCGCATGGGGCTGGGTGATGAAGCCGCTGCGTTGCATCACCCGGCCCAGATGGTCGTGGAAATGACCGACCTGTTCGCGGCTGGGCTGGCGCTCCTCGGCGGGCAGGGCTGGCCGGTAGCCGCTTTCGGGTCGCCGGCGCCAGGCCTTGAAGGTCTCGTAGGCGAGCACCTGCACCGCCTGTGAGAGGTTGAGGATGCCGTAGTCGGGGTTGGCGGGAATGCTCACCTGGTGGGTGCACAGGCCGATCTCGTCGTTGGTGAGGCCGAAGCGTTCACGACCGAATACCAGCGCCACCGGATCGTGGGCGGCATGCTCCACCACATCACGCGCCATCTCGTCGGGCTCGTCGAAGTGCGGCAGCGGCAGGCTCCGCAGACGCGCGCTGGCGCCCACCACCTGCACGCAGTCGCTCACTGCCTCCGCCAGCGAGCCGACCACCCGAGCTCCTTCCACCAGGTCCTCGGCCCCCGCGGCGAGCCGCGAGGCTTCGGGGTCGGGAAACTGCCGGGGATTGACCAGCACCAGGTCGGTCAGACCCATGGTCTTCATGGCCCGCGCGGCGGCCCCGATATTGCCGGGATGGAAGGTCTGGACGAGGACGATGCGGATGTTCGAAAGCATGGGCAGGCGGCTGGCGTCAGATGATGAGCGGAAGGGTATCTTAAAGCAAAAACCCCGCCGGCTTGCACCGGCGGGGTCTGTCTCAGGGCTTGCCTATATGGGCAGTGCCTGGGGCAGGGTGGGGAGGCTTACATCATGCCGCCCATGCCACCCATGCCGCCCATGCCACCCATGTCCGGAGCGGCTTCCTTCTCGTCCGGATCGTCGGCGATCATCGCCTCGGTGGTGATCATCAGGCCTGCCACGGAGCCGGCGGACTGCAGCGCGCTACGGGTCACCTTGGCCGGGTCCAGCACACCCATCTCGAACAGGTCGCCGTAATCGCCGGTCTGGGCGTTGTAGCCGTAGTTGCCTTCGCCAGCCTTGACCTGGTTCAGGATGACGGAGGCTTCCTGACCGGCGTTGGTGACGATCTGGCGCAGCGGGGCCTCCATGGCGCGCACGGCGATGGCGATGCCGTGGGTCTGGTCCTCGTTGTCACCCTTGAGGCCGGCAACCTTGGTCAGCACGCGCACCAGGGCGGTACCACCGCCAGGCACCACGCCTTCCTCGACCGCGGCACGGGTGGAGTGCAGGGCGTCCTCGACGCGCGCCTTCTTCTCCCTCATCTCCACCTCGGTGGCGGCACCGACGCGGATCACGGCGACACCGCCGGCCAGCTTGGCGACGCGCTCCTGGAGCTTCTCACGGTCGTAGTCGGAGGAGGTCTCCTCGATCTGGGCGCGAATCTGGTTGACGCGGGCCTCGATGTCGGCGTCGTTGCCGGCGCCATCGATGATGGTGGTGTTCTCCTTGGACATGGTCACGCGCTTGGCGGTACCCAGGTGGTCCAGGGTGGCCTGCTCGAGGTCCAGACCCACTTCCTCGGAGATTACGGTGCCATTGGTCAGGATGGCGATATCCTGCAGCATGGCCTTGCGGCGGTCACCGAAGCCCGGCGCCTTGGCGGCGGCGACCTTGACGATGCCGCGCATGGTGTTGACCACCAGGGTGGCCAGCGCCTCGCCCTCAATGTCCTCGGCGATGATCACCAGCGGCTTGCCGGCCTTGGCCACGGCCTCGAGGGTCGGCAGCAGTTCGCGGATGTTGGAGATCTTCTTGTCGACCATCAGGATGTAGGGGTCTTCCAGCTCGACCGCCATGGTGTCCTGGTTGGTGACGAAGTAGGGCGACAGGTAACCGCGATCGAACTGCATGCCCTCGACGACGTCGAGCTCGTCCTCGAAGCCGCGACCCTCGTCGACGGTGATCACGCCTTCCTTGCCGACCTTCTCCATGGCCTCGGCGATGATCTCACCGATGCGCTTGTCGCCGTTGGCGGAGATGGTGCCGACCTGGGCGATGGACTTGGAGTCGGTGCAGGGCACGGACAGGGCCTCGATCTCCTTGACGGCGGCGACCACGGCCTGGTCGATGCCACGCTTGAGGTCCATCGGGTTCATGCCGGCGATGACGCCCTTGAGGCCTTCGGTCACGATGGACTGGGCCAGCACGGTGGCGGTGGTGGTGCCGTCACCGGCGACGTCGGAGGTCTTGGAAGCGACTTCCTTGACCATCTGGGCGCCCATGTTCTCGAACTTGTCCTTCAGTTCGATCTCCTTGGCCACGGAGACGCCGTCCTTGGTGACGGTGGGGGCACCGAAGGACTTCTCGATCACCACGTTGCGGCCCTTCGGACCCAGGGTAACCTTGACCGCGTTGGCCAGGAGGTCGACACCGCGCGCCATGCGCTTGCGGGCATCATCGGAAAACTTGACTTGTTTCGCTGCCATGTTCGCTATCTTCCTTTCAATACGTGAACGTCAGAATTCGCAGTGTGCAAGGCGTGAGCGGCCTGCGCTCAGCCTTCAGCTCAACCTTCGACTACGGCCAGGATGTCGGACTCGCTCATGATCAGGACTTCTTCGCCGTCGATCTTCTGCTTCTCGACGCCGAAGCCATCCTTGAAGATGACGGTGTCGCCGACCTTCACGTCGAGAGCGCGGACGTCGCCGTTGTCGAGGATCCGGCCGTTACCGACGGCGAGCACTTCGCCACGAGTCGGCTTTTCCTGGGCGCTGCCCGGGAGCACGATGCCGCCAGCGGTTTTCTGTTCTTCCTCAACGCGACGAATGATGACGCGATCGTGCAAGGGACGGATGTTCATTGCTCACGTTCTCCTGATGGTTCATGTGCCGATGATCCGGCGGTTTGTATCACGACCTCGCCACCGAGGCAGCGAGGGGAGGCGTCAGACGCCTTCCGTGTCAATGGCGCGAGAGTCGCACCGAAACCTGTTGCTGACGTGTAAGTGGGGCTAGCCCATGGCCTTTCAAGGCCCCTCCGGAAATTTTTTTGCCGATCTGGCCGGATCAGCCGCGGCGCTCGTCCCGGGAGATGAACTCCCCTTCGATGACGCCGTCGTCGGCATCCCCTGACGCCGGCTCGTCGGCGCCGCGGCGGTGGCGGCCCTCGTCGGCCTGTGCCCAATCATCCCGGGGCTTGCCGGCGCCGTTACCAGAGGCGCTGGTGAAACCCTCGCTGTGGACATGAAAGCCCTGGGTACGGATGCCAAGCCACGCCAGCAGCTTGCCCATCAGGCGCCGGGCATCGGGGATCAGGCACAGAAAGCCCAGGGCGTCGGAGACGAAGCCCGGCGCCATCAGCAGGGCGCCACCGAAGATCAGGGCAGCGCCGGTGAGCAGCTCGCCGGAGGGCACTTCGCCGCGCTCGAGGCGCTCCCGGGCCCGGGCAAAGGTGGCAGCGCCCTCGCGGCGGATCAGGTGCAGGCCGATGAAGCCGGTGGCCAGCACCAGCAGCAGGGTGGTGAGCAGGCCGATCTGGCTGCCCACCGAAAAGAGGATGACGAAGTCGAGCAGGGCAAACAGCGTGAAGATAAGGAGAAAGGGCATGTGGCCTCCCATGATGACGTTCACGGTGAGATGGGGGCGAAGGCGGGGAAATCAAGCGTTGGTCGGCATCACTGGCCGGCGGGAGACAAAGGCGGGATTATAAGCTTAGTCACAGTGTCATGATGCGCTGCACACAAGTCTGCTACAGTGCCTGGCATCTACTAACGACCCAACATCTCCTGGAGGAATCACGATGCAACTGCAGAATTCCGTTATCGCTATCACCGGTGGCGCCCGCGGCCTGGGGCTGGCCATGGCCGCCATGCTGGGTCGTCAGGGGGCCCGCCTGGCCCTGCTCGATACCGATGCCGCGACCCTCGACGAGGCCGTCACGGGACTCCATGGAGCCGGCGTCGAGGCGCGCGCCTTCGTCACCAACGTGGCCGACGAGGCCTCCGTGAAGCAGACCTTCGCCGATATCGCCGACTCCCTGGGGCCGGTCAGCGGCCTGGTCAACAACGCCGGTATCCTGCGTGACGCCCTGCTGGTGAAGGCACGGGACGGCAAGGTCGAGAAGACCATGTCCCTCGAGCAGTGGCAGTCGGTGATCGACGTCAACCTGACCGGCGTGTTCCTGTGCGGGCGCGAGGCGGCGGCACAGATGGTCGAGGCGGGCAACGAGGGGGTGATCGTCAATATCTCCAGCATCTCGCGGGCCGGCAACATGGGGCAGAGCAACTATGCGGCCTGCAAGGCCGGCGTGGTGGCCCTCACCACCACCTGGGCCAAGGAGCTGGCACGCCATGGTATCCGGGTCGGTGCCGTGGCCCCGGGCTTCATCGAAACCGAGATGACTGCCTCGATGCGCCAGGACATGCTCGACAAGCTGACCTCCGGAGTCCCACTCAAGCGGCTTGGCCAGCCGGAGAATATCGCCCAGAGCGTGCAGTTCATCTTCGAGAACGACTACTTTACCGGTCGCGTGATCGAGTGTGACGGCGGCCTGCGCCTGTGATCCACGGCTAGGCAGGTGGGGCTGGGTGGCGGCCGTCCGCTGGCCGCCCATGGAGCGCAGGATCAGAAGGTTACCTGGTCCTCCAGGTTGGCTACCGTACCGTCGCCGATGCCGCTGACGCGTGTGAGGTCCTCGGCGCTCTCGTAGGGGCCGTTGGCCTCGCGGTCCTCGACGATAGCCGCCGCCTTGCTCGGCCCGATGCCGGGCAATTCGGCAAGCAGTTCGGCCCCGGCCGTATTGACGTTGATCGGTTCGACCTCCTGGGCCATGGCGCCGAGCGGTGCGAGCCCCAGCATGAGCGCGACGAGGCAAACCCCTAAGAGGGCGTGAAACCTGATTTTCATGTCACTTCCTCCGTTGTTGTAGTCGCATCCTTCGCGGGTGCCTCTTCAAGCTAGTCCCGGAGGGAAGATATTCCCGTGGGGCTTATGCCCGCCACTCTGTGGGATAGGTCGTCTTTGCGTCGTCGTTCAGGCGTGCAGGACGTAGGACAGAACGTCGGTCTCGCTTCGGTGATCTCGCACCGCCCATATCGCCCATGGCTGGTATACTCTGGCGACGATTTCCTCTTGCCCGGAGCCCGGTTCGTGTCTACCGATTCCCCTCTGATCATTGCCCTCGACTACCCCTCCCTGGATGCCGCCCTGTGCATGGCCGACCGTCTTGATCCGGCACGCTGCCGCCTCAAGGTGGGCAAGGAGCTGTTCACCCGCAGCGGCCCTGACGTCGTGGAGGCCCTCCACGGGCGCGGCTTCGAGGTGTTCCTCGACCTCAAGTTCCATGACATTCCCAACACCGTGGCCGGTGCCGTCCAGGCCGCGGCGGAGCAGGGGGTGTGGATGGTCAATGTCCACGCCGGGGGTGGGCGGCGCATGATGGAGGCGGCCCGGGAGCGACTGGAGCGCCACGGTCTTGGCACACGACTGATCGCGGTGACCGTTCTGACCAGCATGACGAGCGAGGACCTGGCCGAGGTGGGTGTGGGCGTCTCGCCTGCCGCACAGGTGGAGCGCCTGGCGACCCTGGCCCGCGACAGCGGGATGCACGGTGTGGTGTGCTCGGCCCAGGAGTCCGCCCGCCTGCGCAAGCTGTGTGGCGACGATTTCCTCAAGGTGACGCCGGGCATTCGCCCCGCCTTCGCCCAGGTCGGCGACCAGCAGCGCATCATGACGCCGGGGGATGCCATGGCCGCGGGCAGCACCCACCTGGTGATAGGGCGCCCGATCACCCAGGCCGAGGAGCCCATGGAGGCACTCGCCGCCATCGAGGCCGAGCTCGACTAGCCGCTACTCTCCCTCGATACCGGTGATCGGACGGGTGGTGCCCCAGCTACGACAGCGCGGGCATTGCCAGTGCAACTGGTCGCCGGTGAAGCCGCAGCGGCGGCAGCGGTGGCGGGGGAGCTTGCCGAGCAGGTCGGTGGTATGGCGCTTGAGCAGGGCCAACTGTTCCAGCGCCTCGCCGTGACTGTGCTGGTGGTAGAGGTCGATCAGGTAGTCCAGCGCTCCCAGGCTCGCCTCGCGATTGAGCTGTTCACTGACCAGGGCGATCGCGGGCTCGATGCCCTGGCGATGGCGGATGGTCTCGGCCAACTGGATGATCACGCTGGTGTAGGGGGTCTCCTCGAGCAGGTCGTGGAGGTGGCGTATCAGGCCATCCTCGTCGTCTAGCAGGCGGTAGGCATTGCTCAGTGGCTCCAGCAGGGTCGGGGTGAAGGCCGCATCCTGGGCGGGGATTCGCGACAGCAGGGTGATCTCCTGGCGGTAGTGGCCCGTGTCGTGCTCGAGGGAAGCCAGCAGCAGGTTGGCGCGCACGCAGCGCGGGTCGACGTTGAGGGCCTGCTTGAGGTGGCGGCGGGCCAGCACCGGAGTGGCGTTGGCGCGCTCCTCCTCGGCCAGCTGGCAGAGCCAGTGGGCCGCGGCACGCCGCACTTCCTGATCCTCGCGGATCAGCTGGGGGGTGGCCACCGCGAAGGCTTCCGACCAGTCGCCTTCGCGCTCGAAGAGGTCGGCCAGCAGCCGGCGTGCCAAGCGCCGCAGTTCCTCGTCATGGCTGTCGCGCAGCAACCCCTTGAGTAACCGCTCGGCACGATCCAGCAAGCCCAGGGAGAGAAAGTCTCGGGCCAGCTCCAGCTGCACACGCTCGCCCTGGGCGGCGGTCAAGCTGGGGCGGGCCAGCAGGTTCTGGTGGATCTTCATCGCCCGGTCGGCCTCGCCGCGGCTGCGGAAGAGGTTGCCCAGGGTGATATGGGTATCGATGGTCTCGCTATTGACCTCCAGCGCCCCGACGAAGGTCTCGATGGCGCGGTCCTGCTCGTCGTTGAGCAGGTAGTTGAGGCCCACGAAATAATCCCGCGCCAGTCCTTGCGGAGGCGCGGGATCGGTTGGTTTGCTGCGTTCGCGGCGGCCCAGCCACCAGCCGATGGCCACGGCTGCCACCAGGGTGGTCAGCAGCAGGGCATCGGGCATATCAGGGGAGTTCCTTGAGCTCCTGGACGCGCAGCTTGTCGAGCTCCTTGCGCTGTTGCTGATTGTGGCGCTGGGCGCGGGTCAACAGGGCGCGCAGGCGCAGGTAGACGCCGCTCATGGCCAGCATGCCCAGCAGCACGCCAGCCGCCAGTGAGGCCAGCAGCCAGACCGACAGCGAGGCGGGCGGCAGCTCGATCCAGATCAGGTTGAGCGGCAGGGCCTCGCGATTGTTCACCGCGAACAGGATGCCGACCAGTAGAACCGCCAGCAGGATGATGGCCAGGATCAGGCCTTTTAGCCAACGCATGCGAAGTGTCCCCTGTGAAGTAAGAGTTGGGTCGGGAGAGAGGAGCGCCGGGCTCAGTAGCCCAGCACGCGGCTGTCGTCTACCTGCTCGCGCAGCTCCTTGCCGGGTTTGAAGTGTGGCACGAACTTGCCGTCCAGTGCGACCGGTTCGCCAGTCTTGGGATTGCGCCCGATGCGGGGTTCGCGGTAATGCAGCGAGAAGCTTCCGAAACCGCGTATCTCGACGCGCCCCCCGGCGGCCAGGGTCTCGGTGATGTCGTCGAGAATCAGCCGAACCGCCGATTCCACTTCCTTGAGCGACAGCTCGGGCTGACGCATGGCGATCTGTTCGATCAGCTCGGACTTGGTCATCTCGGGTCTCCGTTGGCGGCGCGGCTGTTGTTTTCTTTCAAGCATACTCGGCAAAACGAGACAAAACAACGCACTACGACCATAGGTAGAGACCTCGATCCGTGACCGGCGTCAGCTGTGTCGCCGCGCCGCCTCGGTTATACTGGCGCCACACCCCAAGGCAAAGGCGAGGTCGACCTTGAACGAACCATCAAGCCCGGAGACGGCACAGCGCAAGCGGCTCTACTGGCACTCCCGCCGCGGCATGTGGGAGCTGGACCTGCTGCTGGTGCCCTTCCTCGAGCAGCGCTATGACGCCCTGGAGCCCGCCGACCAGGCCGCGTTCCGTGACCTGATCGACGAGGAGGACCAGGACCTCTTCATGTGGCTGATGCGCCGCGAGCTCCCTGCGGAGCCGGTGCGTCGGCGCATCGTCCAGATGATCATCGAGCATGCCGAGAGCGCCGACAGCGTGTCGCATCGGCCGGTCTAGGCTGGCTCTGCTGGTCCATCTCCTGCCGGCCGCTGCGGTGGCCGGCCTCCTCGCGACAGTCCTTGCTGTCTGGTGGTGGTTCCCCGTGGCACTTGGCCTGGGGGCCATCACCTTCTGGTGCGTGCGTGACCAGCCACAGGGGGAACTGAGTGCCGAGGCCCTGCCCGGCGGAGGGCTGCAGTGGAAATGGCGGGATGCAGGGGACACGGCCCCGCGACCGGTCAGCCTGCGCTGTGACTACCTGGGGCCCTGGCTGATCGGGCTGCGTCTGAATGGGAGGCGGCTGTGGTTGTGGCCCGATAGCTGCTCGCCGTCTGCCCATTGGGAACTGCGCCGCTATCTGGTTCGCCACTAGGCCGACCCCCTCTCCGGAGCCGTCCACCGGCCTGGCCAGTCTCTGTGCTTGCGGCTCCGCTCACTCGAGGTCGCTTAGCTGGATCCGGGAGGGACGGGGAAGGGAGTCGCTATGGTGCGGGCAGTCCGGGTTGAAGTGCAGGCCGCGGGACTCACGGCGCGCCCGGGCGCTGGCCACGGTCAGCCGCGCCAGGCGCAGCGAATGCCACAGTCCGACCAGTTCGGCGGCGGGCTGGCCGTGTTCAACGGCCGTGGCCATCTCCCCCTGAAGCTCGGCCAGCCTCTCGGCGGCCTCGGTCAGTCCGGCGTTACGGCGCACGATGGCCACCCGGGCGCTCATCACGCCGCGCATGCGCTCGCGCCACTCGGCGAGTGCCGCCGGTGCCGCCTCGGCCCTGGCCCGGGTGGCAGGCGTGCCGACGAGCGGCACCCGCGCGGCATCCCGCAGCATGGCGGCGCAGCTGCGGGCAAACACCAGGCACTCCAGTAGCGAGTTGCTGGCCATACGGTTGGCGCCGTGCAGGCCGGTGCAGGCCACCTCGCCCACGGCGAAGAGGTGGGCCACATCGGTGGCGCCATGCTGGTCGGTGGCTACCCCGCCACAGCTGTAGTGGGCCGCTGGCACCACCGGGATCGGGGCCTTGACGATATCGATGCCACGGCCGGCGCAGTGGGCGTGAATGGTGGGGAAGTGCTCGCGGATCGCCGCCTCGCCCAGATGGCGCACGTCGAGGAAAACATGCTCGCTTGCGGTGCGCTGCATCTCGGCGTCGATGGCGCGCGCAACGACATCTCGCGGCGCCAGCTCGGCACGCGGGTCGATGGCCGGCATGAAGCGTTCGCCGTGGATATTGAGCAGTCGCCCGCCTTCGCCGCGTACCGCCTCGCTGATCAGGAAGGGGGTGCCCTGGGGGTCGTAGAGGCAGGTCGGGTGGAACTGCTGGAACTCCAGGTTCATCAGCGTGGCGCCGAGCTCCGCGGCCATCAGCATGCCCTCGCCACTGGCCGGTTGGGGGCTGGTGGTGTGGCGATAGAGGCCGCTGGCGCCGCCAGTGGCCAGCACGGTGTCGTGGGCCGGCAGGTCGATCGGCTGCCCGTCAGTGTCGAGACAGCGTGCGCCTCGGCAGCGGCCGGCATCGTCCTGGAGCAGGCCGATGGCGGTGAGGTCATCGCGGATGTGGATTGCCGGATGCGCCGCGACATGGGCCTTGAGGGTATCCATCAGCGCGCGCCCGGTGGCGTCCGCGGCGTGGATGATGCGTCGCGCGCCGTGTCCGCCCTCGCGGGTGAGGTGGTAGGGGTAGTCTGCCCCGGGGCTGGCATCCCGCGTGAAGGGGACGCCCAGGCCAAGCAGCCATTGGATGGCCGCCGGCCCCTGCTCCACGGTGAAGCGCACCGCGGCCTCGTCGCACAGGCCGTCGCCCGCTACCAGGGTATCCTGGATATGCGCCTCGATATCATCGCTGGGGGAGAGTACCGCGGCGATGCCGCCCTGGGCCCAGCGGCTGGCGCCCCGGTCGTCACTGGCGGGGCGCAGCAGGGTCACGCCACGCTGGTCGGCCACCTCCAGGGCGAGTACCAGGCCGGCGACACCGCCGCCGATGATAAGCACGTCATGGTTGGCGTGGGACATCTTGCGCTCCTCTGTCGGGCGTGGCGGTGTGGCGGCGAGCCCACTTGCGCCCCGAGGCGCGACGCAGGCGGCGGCTGGGCAGGCGGGTCAGGCCACCCAGGCGGGTGACCAGGGCCTCGGTGAGGCGTGCCAGCTCGCGGTTTAGCCACAGGTAGCCGCTGGGGCTGAACAGCGCCCGTCCCTGCGCACTGACCGCGGTGGTGGCGAGCGGGGCGTAACGCTGGAGGTCGAACTGGCTGATCTCGACCGCGATGGGCTGGCCGGTACGTACCTGATAGGCCAGGGTGCCCAGCTCCCGGGCGAGGCGGTGCTGTTCGTCGCGCAGCCCTTCCATCGCCTCGATGCGATCATGGCCGGCACGGGTGTTCCAGTGGGTCTCCAGGAGCAGCTCGATGGTGGAGAGCATGCGCCGCTGCAGGGAGATGATGTCATCCAGCTCGTCGCGCCGCAGGCGGCGTTCACGATGGATGGCATCGACCAGGCCGCGCTGTTTGACCAGTGCCGAGCTGGTGGCCTTGAGCAGGGCGCGGGTATCGATATCCAGGGCCGCCGAGGCGGTGGTGTGCACGTGGAACAGGCGTGCCATGCGATCGAGGTTCTCGGCCAGCATGAAGCGCATCATGTCGGTGGCCTTCTGGGGCAGTACCAGCACCGTGATCACGATGCCGGCCAGGGTGCCCAGCAGCACGTCGAAGGCGCGCCACAGTCCCACATCCAGGGCGTGGCTGCCGTCGCCGACCACCAGCAGCAGGCTGATGGCGAACATCAGGCCGCTGTAGCCGTGGCGATTTCCGAAGGTGAGCCAGGTGGCGATGCCGATGGCGACCAGACTGCCGGCGGGGATCAGCAGCGGCAGGCCGATGGGCAGCAGGATCAGCAGCAGGCCGGAGGCCGCGCCGAGCACGGTGCCCAGCAGCCGCTGGCGGCCCTTGTCCAGCACGCCGCCGATATGCGGCAGGTTGCCCATCACCATCACGGTGCTGACCAGCGCCCAGCCGGAGTGGGGGATCGCGAACAGGCGGATGATGATAAAGGTGGTCGTCAGCGCCAGCAGCACGCGCAGGACATGCAGTCGGCGACGATAGCGGTAGGTAAAGAAGGGGTCGCGCAGGGGCGGCAGATTCATCAAGCGTTTGCCCCGCAGAGGTATCGACTAGCGCATCGGCTGATAGCTGGTGCCCGGAGCCGGGCTCGAACCGGCACGGTGTCGCCACCGAGGGATTTTAAGTCCCTTGCGTCTACCAATTTCGCCATCCGGGCGGCACGGTGTCGGGCAGTACAGGAAATCGGGGGGTGGAGGCTGGAGTCGGAATCGAACCGGCGTACACGGAGTTGCAGTCCGCTGCATAACCACTCTGCCATCCAGCCTCATCGAGTCGGGCCATTCCAAGGAATGGAGCGGGAAACGAGATTCGAACTCGCGACCCTCGCCTTGGCAAGGCGATGCTCTACCACTGAGCTATTCCCGCCTGACTCGAGAGCGAATTATACGGATAAGCCGGTGACTGTCAAACGTTTTTGCGCCTCGCTTACTGGGTCACTGCCTACATGGAGCGCCGGAGGTGGGGCCAGGCCGCGCGGAGGTAGAGAACCATCGACCACAGCGTGAGCGCGGCGGCCACGTAGAGCGTTACCACCGCCAGCATGGCGATGGGGGTGCCGGGGGCGAAGGCCAGCAGCAGGAAGATCGCCACCATCTGCAGGGTGGTCTTGAGCTTGCCGATCCAGGACACCGCAACGCTGCCACGCTTGCCCATCTCGGCCATCCACTCGCGCAGTGCCGAGATCACGATCTCGCGGCCGATGATCACCAGCGCCGGCAGGGTCAGCCAGATCACGTCGTAGCGCTCGATCATCAGCGCCAGGGCCACCGCCACCATCAGCTTGTCGGCCACCGGGTCAAGGAAGGCGCCGAACGGGGTAGTCTGGTTCCAGCGCCGGGCCAGGTAGCCGTCGAGCCAGTCGGTGACCGAGGCCAGGGCGAAGAAGCCGGCGGCCAGCGGCATGCTCCAGGTGAAGGGCAGATAGAACAGCACCACCAGCAGCGGGATGAAGGCGATACGGACCAGGGTGAGGATATTCGGGATGTTCATCGCGCGAAGCTGTCCTTGCCGGTGATGGGGGCGTTGAGCGTTGACGTATTCTATCCCCCTTGGCGGCCATCATCCATGCAGGGCGCGATGGATCGTCTCGGCCAGACTGTCGCTGATGCCCGGTACCCGGGCGAGTTCGTCGCGGCTGGCCTGCTTGACCCCCTGCAGGCCACCGAAGAAGCGCAGCAGTTCGCGCCGGCGCTTGGGGCCCACGCCGACGATACCCTCGAGGGTCGAGGTGCGGCGTACCTTGTCGCGGCGGGTGCGGTGGCCGGTGATGGCGAAGCGGTGCGACTCGTCGCGGATGTGCTGGATCAGGTGCAGCGCCGGAGAGGAGGCCTCGAGGTTCAGCGTCCGCTCCACGGTCTCCAGGAACAGCGTCTCCAGGCCCGCCTTGCGGGTGGTGCCCTTGGCCACGCCGAGCAGGGTGATGCCGGTGACCCCGAGGGATTCGAGCACCTCGCGGGCCATGTTGAGCTGCCCCTTGCCGCCATCCACGACGAGCACGTCCGGCGCCTGGCCCTCGCCCTCCTTGACGCGTCGGAAGCGGCGGGTCAGCGCCTGCTGCATGGCCGCGTAGTCGTCACCCGCCGCGACGCCCTCGATGTTGAAGCGCCGGTAGTCCGACTTGCGTGGCCCGTTCTGGTCGAATACCACGCAGGAGGCGACGGTGGCCTCCCCGTGACTGTGGCTGATATCGAAGCACTCCAGCCGCGTCGGGGGTGCCTGCATGCCAAGGGCCTCGCGCAGCGCCTCGAAGCGTCGCGCCAGCTGGTTCTGGCTGGCCAGCTGGCCGGCCAGCTGCTGTTCGGCATTGGTGCGCGCCAGCTCCTTCCACTGGGCGCGATGGCCGCGCACCTGGTCGGTCAGGCGTACGCGGCGGCCGGCGCGCTCGCCGAGTGCTCGGGCGATCAGCTCGGCATCCGGGACGGGGTGGCTGGTGATCACCTCACGGGGGATCTCGCGAGCCTGACCCAGGTAGTACTGGCTGATGAAGTCGCCGAGCAGCGCCTCCTCGGACAGGTCCAGGCCGTTGGCGGGGGCGTGGTGGCGGGCCCCCAGCAGGCGTCCCTGGCGGATCGCCAGCACCGAGATGCATAGCGCCCCGGGGCGGCTGGCCAGCGCAAAGGCGTCGGCGTCGCCATCCCCGGTGTCCACGAACTGGCGCTGCTGCAGCTGGCGCAGCTGCTGGACCTGGTCACGCAGCCGCGCCGCCTCCTCGAAGGCCAGTTCGCGGCTGGCTGCCTCCATGGCATCGCTCAGCTCGCGGGTGACCTGTTCGCTCTTGCCCTCCAGACACTGCACCGCATGTTCCAGGTCGCGGCGGTAGTCGGCCTCGCTGATGTAGCCCACGCAGGGCGCGCTGCAGCGATTGATCTGATACTGCAGGCAGGGTCGCGTGCGGTGGGCGAAGACGCTGTCCTCGCAGTTGCGGATGCGGAAGATCTTCTGCATCAGCGAGAGGCTGTCGCGCACCGCGTGGCTGCTGGGGTAGGGGCCCAGGTAGCGGCCGTCATCGCGGCGCTGGCGGGCGCGCTTGTACTCCAGGGCCGGGAAGGGATGGCGGTCAGTGACGAAGACGAAGGGGTAGGACTTGTCATCACGCAACAGGATGTTATAGGGCGGGCGCAGCTCCTTGATCAGGGTCTGCTCGAGCAGCAGGGCCTCTGTCTCGCTGTTGGTCACCGTGACCTGGATATCGGCGATGCGTCCCACCAGCGCCTGGGTCTTGGCGTTGAGTGCGCCACGGAAGTAGCTGGCCAGGCGCGCCTTCAGGCGGCGCGCCTTGCCGATATAGAGGGTGTCGCCAGCTGCGTCGAGCATGCGGTAGACGCCGGGGGCCTCGCTGACGTGGGCCAGGAAGCGGCGATGGTCGAAGGTCATGGCTCGCAGATTACTGGAGGCTGGAGAAGCCTTCCACCAACCCGTGGCGAAGCCCCAGGTGGGTGAGCTCCACGTCGGAGTTGACCCCGAGCTTCTCGAAGACGCGATAGCGGTAAGTGTTCACCGTCTTGGGGCTGAGGAACAGGCGGTCGGAGATGTCCGCGACCTTCTGGCAGTTGATGATCATCATCGCCACCTGCATCTCCCGGGAGGAGAGCTCGTCGAAGGGGTTCTCCGGCGCATCGATACGTGACAGTACCAGACGCTGTGCCACGTCGGGGCTGACATAGCGTTGGCCGTGGAATACCTCGCGGATGGCGCCAACCATCTCGTCGTGCTTGGAGTCCTTGCTGACCAGGCCCCAGGCGCCGGCATCCAGCAGGCGCTGGGCGAAGGTATCCTCCAGCCAGGCGGTCAGGATCAGCACCCGGGCATCCGGCAGGGTGCGGGTGATCTTGCGGGTGGCTTCGAGCCCGCCGATACCCGGCATGCGCACGTCCATCAGCACCACGTCGGGCTTGAGGCGGCGGGGCTGGGTGATCGCTTCCTCGCCATTCGAGGCCTCGCCGATGACCCGCAGGTCCTTCTCGGCATTCAGCAGGTGGGCCAGGCTGGTCCTTATCAGGTGGTGGTCATCGGCAATGAGTACCTTGATCAAGGCGGGTGACTCCTGAACGGCTCGGCAGTGGCGAGACATCTCATCGAAAGGGGCGGGTCATTAGTGGGGTAAAGAGTCGCACAACTGGCCGTAGGGAGGAAAGCCTACTTAGGTTAATGGGAGGGCTATCGCAGTTACGCCCTTCGTGGGAGCGCAGATTCTGTCGGTTCGACGCTTCGACGATAGCGCGCCCTTCGTGGGAGCGCAGATTCTGCGCGATGGCGCCGGTAGGCGCCCTTGTACCACCGCGATCGCCGATAAATCGGGCTCCCACAATAATCGGGCTCCCCACAATAATCGGGCTCCTCACAATAGTGTTGTCTCTATCTGCGGTAGCCCTGAGGTTAATGGGCTAACGAAAAAATGCTTGACGCTGCAGGTCTCGCTCCGTAATATCTGCCTCGTTCTCGCAACGGCGAGACGTTGTGGGGCCTTAGCTCAGCTGGGAGAGCGCAACACTGGCAGTGTTGAGGTCAGCGGTTCGATCCCGCTAGGCTCCACCAACAAGACATCTCGAATCAGCCGCTTAGCGCACCCCGCTAGGCGGCTTTTTCGTGTGCCCGAGGGGGCGCATCGTGTTTCCTGCGCGTACGGAGTGGCGTTGGCGTGTAGGGGGAGCGGCAGGCGCGCCATGGCGTCGACATGTCTCAGGATCATTGACGTTTGCCGTCTGGTGCCGGCCGCCGCGCTTGCGTACTCTGTTGGCACATTCACGAGTGTATGGAAGCGGGCGAGATGGCTGACGAGGCGCGGGCGCTGGACGAACTGGCCGATCAAGTGTCGCGGACCCTGGAGCAGGGCAGAGGGCGACGTCGCCTGGCAGTCATGTTCTGGGGCCTGCTGTTGCTGCTGGTGGCGGTGGCGGCGTGGTGGTGGTGGCCCGAGGAGGAGACGACCCGCTGGCAGCAGGTGGCGCTTGAGCGTGGCGACATGCGGCTGACCGCGACGGCCACCGGCAACCTGGCGGCGAAGAGCGAGGTGACGGTTGGCGCCGAGATCTCCGGGTTGATCACCGAGGTGAACGTCGCCGAGAACGATGCCGTGGCACAAGGCCAGGTGCTGGCGCGCTTCGACACCGAGGAGCTGGAGGTGGCGCTGACCCAGGCCGAGGCCCGCCACGCCTCGGCCGTTGCGGCGGTGGACGAGGCCCTGGCCACCCAGGAGGAGGCGGTGCTGGCCGAGCGTCGCCTGGCCTCCCTGGTGGCCCGGCAGAGCGTCTCGCGTGAGGCGCTGGATACCGCTCGAGCCACCCGCAAGCGCGCCGATGCTCGGGTGGTGACGAGTCGTGCGGCGGTGCTGGAGGCAGAGGCGGCGGTCAGCCAGGCGCGAACCCGCCTGGGCAAGAGCGTGATCACCTCACCCATCGACGGGGTGGTGCTGAAGCGCCAGGTGGAACCGGGCAATACCGTGGCGGCCAATTTCCAGGCGCCGGAGCTGTTCCTGCTCGCCGAGGACCTCCAGGTGATGGAACTGCATGTGGCGGTGGACGAGGCCGATGTGGGCCTGGTGGCCGCGGGGCAGCCCGCACGGTTCGGGGTGGATGCCTGGCCCAACCGCGAATTCGAGGCCGAGGTGCTGTCGGTCTACCTCTATCCCACCATCGAGAACAACGTGGTGACCTATACCGCAGTGCTCGGCGTGGACAACACCGAGGAGCTGCTGCGACCGGGCATGACCGCCACCGCCACCATCACCACCGGCGAGCGTCACGACGTGCTGCTGCTGCCCAACCAGGCGCTGCGCTTCTCTCCCCCGGCGGCACAGGATGCCGGCGGAAGCCTGATGATGGGGCCGCCGGGCATGCGCGGCGGCGGCCAGGCAGCCGCCGGCAATGCCGTCTGGGTGCTGCGCGATGGCTCGCCGCTGCGGGTACCGGTGCGTACCGGCTACACCGATGGGCAGCACACCGAACTGCTGGGCGGTGACCTGGCCGAGGGCGACGAGGTGCTGGTGGGGGTGCAGGCCGATGCCCGCTGAGGCCGGACTGGCGCCGGCCAGGGGCCTGCCGATCCTCGAGATGCGCGGCATCGGCAAGGTCTACGGCAGTGGCGGAACGGCAGTGCACGCCCTGGCCGGGGTCGACCTGACCATTCGTGCCGGGGAGTTCGTGGCGGTGATGGGGCCGAGCGGCTCCGGCAAGTCCACCTGCATGAACCTGCTGGGCTGCCTCGACGTGCCCAGTGCCGGGGAGTACCGCTTCTGTGGCGTGCCGGTGGCGGGTCTCTCCCGGAATGCCCTGGCGCTGCTGCGCCGCCACTACATGGGCTTCGTGTTCCAGAGCTTCAACCTGTTGCCACGCATCACGGCACTGGACAACGTGGCGCTGCCGCTGGTCTATGCCGGCGAGGGGCGTGAGCGCCGGCGCCGCCGCGCCATGGCGGCGCTGACATCGGTTGGCCTGGCGCAGCGTGCCATGGCGACCTCGAGCCAGCTCTCCGGCGGCCAGCAGCAGCGAGTAGCCATCGCCAGGGCCCTGGTCACCGAGCCGCCACTGCTGCTCGCCGATGAGCCCACCGGCAACCTGGATACTGCGCGGGCCGAGGAGATCATGGGCCTGCTCGCCGCGCTGCGCGCCGACCGTGACATCACCATCGTGATGGTCACCCATGAGCCGGATATCGCCGCCCATGCCGACCGGGTGCTCTACTTCGTGGATGGTCGCCTGACCCGCGACGGCACCCCGGCGGAGGTGCTGACATGAGGCTTGCAGATACCCTGGGCATGGCCGTGCAGGCCATCGTGCGCAACAAGCTGCGCTCCTTCCTGACCACCCTGGGCATCATCATCGGCGTGGCCAGCGTGGTGGCCATGGTCCACCTGGGGCAGTCGGCCACGCGCAGTGTCACCGAACAGATCGCCAGCATCGGCTCCAACCTGCTGTTTGTGATACCCGGCACCGCCCAGCGCGGCCCCGGCGGGGTGCGCACCAGTGCCGAGCCCTTCGCCATGGATGATGTCGAGGCGCTGCGCCGCGAGATCGAGGGCATCCTGGTGGCGCCGGGGCTCTCGCGCTCATCCAGTGTGGTGCTGGGCAATGCCAACGAGACGCTGAGTGTGGAGGGCACCAGCAACGAGTACTTCACGGTGCGCAACCATGCGGTGGCCCAGGGGCGCGGCTTCGAGGAGTCGGAGCAGCGCGCCGGGGCGGCGGTGTGCGTGATCGGCCAGACCGTGGTGGACGAGATGTACGGCCTGCAGGAGCCCCTGGGCAGCACCCTGCGGGTGGGGCGCACCGCCTGCCAGGTGGTGGGCGTGCTTGAGGCCAAGGGGCAGTCCATGGGGCAGGATCGCGACAAGGCGGTGCTGATGCCGATCAAGGCGGTGCAGCGCCGCCTGGTCGGCGAGCTGGATGTCAGCGTGGTCTATGTCTCGGCGCTGGTCGACGGCACCACGCAGCGGGTGCAGGGGGAGATCGAGGCGCTGCTGCGTCAGCGTCGCCGCCTGGCCGAGGGGGAGCCGGACGACTTCTATGTGCGTGATACCCAGGACATCGCCGACGCCCTGGAGCAGACCACCGCCACCCTGACCATCCTGCTCGGCGCCATCGCCGCGGTGAGCCTGCTGGTGGGTGGCATCGGCATCATGAACATCATGCTGGTGTCGGTGACCGAGCGGACCCGGGAGATCGGCATCCGGCTGGCCATCGGTGCGCGCAGCGGCGATGTGCAGACCCAGTTCCTGGTGGAGTCGGTGCTGCTGGCCACCCTGGGCGGCCTGGTCGGGCTGGTGCTGGGCGTGGGCGGCACCTGGCTGGTGACCGAGAAGCTGGCGATGCCCTTCGTGCTATCGCCCGCGGTGATGGCGCTGGGCTTCTCGTTCTCGGTGGCCATCGGGGTGGCCTTCGGCTACTTCCCGGCCCGCAAGGCGGCGCGCCTCAACCCCATCGAGGCGCTGCGCCACGAGTAGCCGGGCCTCAGGGCCTTGAGTGCCAGAAGGGCTGGCCCAGGGTCGGGGTGCTGGGGCTCGCCGTCTGGCGCTGCTCCATCAGACCGGCCCGGTGGGCCTCGCGCCCCGCCTCGATGGCCCGGGCGAAGGCGCCCGCCATCTGTGCCGGCCGGCGTGCCCTGGCCACGGCGGTGTTGAGCAGCACGCCGTCGAAGCCCATCTCCATGGCCTCGGCGGCCTGGGAGGGGGCGCCGAGGCCGGCATCGATGATCAGCGGCACGTCGAGGCGTTCGCGCAGGGTGCGCAGGGCGTAACGGTTCATCAGTCCGCGTCCGGTGCCGATGGGCGCGCCCCAGGGCATCAGCGCCTGGCAGCCGGCCTCGTGCAGTCGCTGGCAGAGCACCAGATCGTCGGTGCAGTAGGGCAGCACCTTGAAGCCCTGGTCGATCAGTTCCCGGGCGGCCTCCAGCAGGCCGAAGGGGTCGGGCTGCAGGTTGTAGTCGTCGCCGATCACCTCGAGCTTGATCCAGGGGGTGTCGAACAGCTCCCGGGACATCTCGGCCAGGGTGATCGCCTCCCGGGCGGAGCGACAGCCGGCGGTATTGGGCAGCAGCCGGCAGCCGCTCTCGCGCAGGATCTGCCAGAAGGCGTCGCCATCGCCGCCGGCGGGGTTCTGGCGGCGCAGCCCCAGGGTGAGCATGTCGCAGCCGGCGGCGGCGATCGCCTCCTGCATCACCCTAGGTGAAGGGTAGAGGGCGGTGCCCAGCAGGAAACGGCTGGTGAAGGCCTCGCCATAGAGCACCAGGGCGTCGTCATGGGCGTCGTTGCGAGTGTTCATCAGCCACCTCCTACCGGGGCCACGATATCGATGCGGTCGCCGTCGTCGAGGGTGCGCTCGGGCCAGGTGGAGCGGGGGGCGAAGGCGTCGTTGATGGCCACGGCGACGCGTCGCTCGCCGTACCCCCAGCGCTGCAGGGCCTGGTCCAGGGCGGTACCCTCGGGCAGCCGGGTGGCATCGCCATTGAGGCTCAGGGTGATCTCGTTCATGGGGCACTCCTCTTCAACGGTTTCGACGCCGGGTCAAGCCAGCGACTCCTGGGGCGCGGCCTCGGACAGCACCGCGGCGAAGGGGCGCTCGCCCTTGTCGCGGATCTCGGCCAGCACATGGTCGACCACCGCTGGGGCCAGCAGGTAGCCATGGCGGAACAGGCCGTTGGCGCCGATCAGGCCGTCCTCTCGGGAGACGTGGGGCAGGTTGTCGCGAAACGCCGGCCGCAGGTTGACGCCCTGCTCGAGGATGCGCGCCTCGGCGAAGGCCGGTGACAGGGTGTAGAGGGCGCTTGCGAGCTCCAGCGACGACTGCAGCGAGATCGGCGAGCGATCCTCGCTCTCGATGGAGGTGGCGCCGATCACGAAGCGCCCGCCGGGCTTCGGGACCACGTAGAGCTGATAGCGTGGGTGCATCAGGCGAACCGGCCGGGAGAGGCGCACCTCGTCGGTATGCACATGCAGGGTCTCGCCGCGCACACCGCGCAGGGTGGGGTGGCGCGGCCTGGCGCCGTGGCCACGGCAGTCGATGACCAGGTCGAAGGCGCGTCGGCCGGCGGGCGTGGTCACTTCGCCGGGATGGGTCTCCACCGGGGTGTGGCCGTGACAGTCGCCGCCCAGGGCATGAATCGCCTCGAGCAGCCGGGTGAGCAGCTCGCGGTTGTCGAGATGGGCCTCGTCGGCGAGGAACAGGCCGTGGCGAAAGCCCGTCAGGCCGGGCTCCAGCGCATGGACGCCGGCGGCATCCAGTTCACGGTAGCCCGGGGGGGCGCCAAGGGCGTCGTCCAGGTCACGCCGGAACTGGGTCAGTTCGTTCTCGTCCTGGGGGTGGGCCACCACCAGGCTACCGTGCTGGTGCCACAGTTCCGGTGCCTCGAGTTCGGCGAGCCACTCGGGCCAGCGGGTCAGGGCCACCCGGCCCATGTCGTAGACGCAGCGCTCGCTGACCACGGTCTCGGCCAGGGGGGCGACCATGCCGGCGGCGGCCCAGGCCGCCGCCGGTGGGGTGTCGAGTGCGCCGGCGTCATACAGGGTGACGGCGTGGCCGTCGCGCAGCAGCCGCCAGGCGAGAAGGCGGCCGAGCAGACCGGCGCCGGCCACGGCGATGCGGCGTTGGGAAGGCGTGTTCATGGGTCTGGTATCCGGCGGTTGGCGGTGACGAGCAGGCCGGATGCGGGACAGGGGCGTGCAGCGATGCACGATCTTGTTCCCTCCGCAGGCATCAACCTGATCAGGTTCAACGGGTTCGGCCGTACCGATCTCAGCCCTCGAGTCCACCGCTTCGCGGCTACCAGGGCTCCCCGACAAGTGCTGTCAACATAACCAAAGAGGCCCGCCGACGCAATCGAGCGTCGGCGGGCCTCAGGATAGGGTCGGCGGTGGGCCGATCAGGCGCAGTCGGCAGCACCCTCGCCGAACATGTCGAACAGCAGCTCGCGGCCCATGCCGGTGAGCACGAAGCGGCGCTGCTCATTCCAGGTAGCAGCCTCGCTGCTCTCGAGGATGCGCTGGCAGGCCGACCACTCGCGGCAGTCGCTCTCCAGCGTCTCCAGGGCATCGGGGTCGAGGCCACGATGGGGCACGGTGACGGTCTCGAGGACGTGGCCCTGACGGTAGAGCAGGGCGGCCATGTTGGAGAGGCACTGGCGCAGGCTGCGCTGCATGCCGAAGGTGTCGATCGAAGGGGTAGTCATGCGCCGCGTCTTCCTTGTGGAATGTGCTGCGGCGCATTATACAACCTTGGTCGCACAAGACCAAGGTCTAATGAGTGCCGGCGTCAGTCGTCAACCTGGCCCAGCAGCAGGAACTCGATGAGCGCCTTCTGGGCGTGCAGGCGGTTGCCGGCCTCCTGCCAGACCACGGCGCGCGGGTCGTCGAGCAAGGTTTCGCTGATCTCCTCGCTGCGGTGGGCGGGCAGGCAGTGCAGGAAGAGCGCGTCGTCCTGCGCCCGATCCAGCAGCGCCTCGGTCACCTGGAAACCGGCGAAGGCCGCTTCCCGCTTGGCCTGCTCCTCCTCCTGTCCCATGGAGGCCCAGACGTCGGTGGTCACCAGGTCCGCACCGGAGACGGCCTCGGCTGGATCGCGCAGGATGGTGACACGGTCGCCCGCGGCCGCGAGGATATCCTGGCGCGGCTCATACCCCTCGGGGCAGCAGATGCGCAGCCGGAAGTCGAACTGGCGGGCGGCATTGATCCAGGAGTGGCACATGTTGTTGCCGTCGCCGATCCACACCGCAGTCTTGCCCCGCACACTGCCGCGCAGCTCGGTCCAGGTCATCACGTCGGCGAGCAGCTGGCAGGGGTGGTAGTCGTCGGTCAGGGCGTTGATCACCGGCACGCTGCTGGCGGCGGCGTACTCCTCGAGCCCGGCATGGGAGAAGGTGCGGATCATGACGATGTCGACCATCTCCGAGAGCACCCGGGCGGTGTCGCCGATGGGCTCGCCGCGGCCGAGCTGGGTATCGCGGGGCGAGAGGAACAGCGCATGGCCCCCGAAGTGCGCCATGGCGGTCTCGAAGGAGACCCGGGTGCGAGTCGAGGACTTCTCGAAGATCATCGCCATGGTGTGGTTCGGGAAGGGGGTATAGGTGGGGCCCTCCACCTTGAGCGCGTTCTTGATGGTGATGGCGCGCTGGATCAGGTTGCTCAGCTCTTCGGGGCTGGCATCCATCAGGGTCAGGAAGTGCCGAGTGGCCATGGGGTGCTCCTCGTAAAAACGCACATCCTAGCCAGCCGCCGGGGGATGCGCAACGCGCCATGGATCAGTAGAATGGCCTCCATCAAGACCTACTGTCGGAGTCGGGTATTGCCCGAGCCGGCATTCGTGACCTCTGTTGTCCATTACATTCATAGGGAGACGCCATGAGCACCACCCTCGAGAACATCCAGCGCCAGATCGGCGAGAATCCGATCCTGATCTACATGAAGGGCACCCCGCAGCTGCCCCAGTGCGGCTTCTCCGCCCAGACCGTGCAGGCGCTGATGTCCTGCGGCGAGCGTTTCGCCTTCGTCAACATCCTGGACAACCCGGATATCCGTGCCGAGCTGCCCAAGTACGCCAACTGGCCCACCTTTCCACAGCTGTGGGTCGAGGGCGAGCTGGTCGGCGGCTGCGACATCGTGCTGGAGATGCACCAGAACGGTGAGCTCGAGACGCTGATCAAGGAAACTGCTGCCAAGCACAAGGATGATCAGCCGGAAGGCTGAACGGGCTACGTCAGGTGCCGTAAGCCTCAAGCTTGAAGAGCGGCACTTCGCTCCTGGAAGCTTGAAGATAAAACACCCCTGCAGCATGGCTGCAGGGGTGTTTGCTTATGGGCTAAATACGCTTGAGCTGCCTTCCGGCTTCCAGCCTACGGCTGCTCCTCCATTCCCTGTTCGCGCTGGGCCTGGGCCCAGCCGCCGATCTCCTTGTAGCGATTGACCATGGCGCAGAACAGCTCGGCGGTTCGCTCGGTGTCGTAGCGCGCCGAGTGGGCCTCGCTGTTGCTGAATTCGATGCCGGCGGCGCGGCAGGCGCGGGCCAGCACGGTCTGGCCATACATCAGGCCGGCCAGCGAGGCGGTATCGAAGCTGGAGAAGGGGTGGAAGGGATTGCGCTTGATGCCGCAACGGTTCACCGCGGCGTTGAGGAAGCCGTGGTCGAAGGCCGAGTTGTGGCCGACCAGGATGGCGCGGGTGCAGCAATGGGCCTTAATCGACTTGCGCACCGGACGAAAGATCTCGCCCAGTGCCTCGGCCTCGGAGACCGCCACCTGGCGGCGCAGGGGGTCGTCGAGGTTGATGCCGGTGAAGTCCAGCGCCGACTGCTCGACACTGGCGCCCGCAAAGGGCTCCACGTGGAAGGCATAGGTGGACTCGGGAATCAGGTTGCCCTCGGCGTCCATGGTCAGGGTGACCGCGGCGATCTCGAGGATCGCGTTGCGCTCCGGGTTGAAGCCGCCGGTTTCCAGATCCACCACCACCGGCAGGTAGCTGCGGAATCGCTGTGCCATCAGGTCGCGGGCGATCGCCTCGCTCATGCACCTCTCCTTCGTGTTTGGCCTTCGTGTCACGGGCAGGTCGGCCATGGCCCGGTCAGAATTCGCGCAGTCTAGCAGCTCGCTCCGGAGACGTCCCGCGGGGCGGTATTCGAGGCCCGGCTGGCGCGCTATACTGACGGCCTCTAGCGTTCATCAGAAAGGAGCTCCCCGAATGTCCGATGTCAAGAAGGTTGTGCTGGCCTATTCCGGCGGCCTGGACACCTCCGTAATCGTCAAGTGGTTGCAGGAAACCTACAACTGCGAGGTGGTGACCTTCACCGCCGACATCGGCCAGGGCGAGGAGGTGGAGCCGGCGCGTGCCAAGGCACAGGCGCTGGGCGTCAAGGAGATCTACATCGAGGACCTGCGCGAGGAGTTCGTGCGCGACTACGTCTATCCGATGTTCCGCGCCAACACCATCTACGAGGGCGAGTACCTGCTCGGCACCTCCATCGCGCGTCCGCTGATCGCCCGCCGCCTGATCGAGATCGCCAACCAGACCGGCGCCGACGCCATCTCCCACGGCGCCACCGGCAAGGGCAACGACCAGGTCCGCTTCGAGCTGGGCGCCTACGCGCTGAAGCCGGGCGTCAAGGTCATCGCCCCGTGGCGCGAGTGGGACCTGACCTCCCGCGAGAAGCTGATGGCCTACTGCCAGCAGCACGATATCCCGGTGGACTTCACCAGTCAGAAGAAGAAGTCTCCCTACTCCATGGACGCCAACCTGCTGCATATCTCCTACGAGGGCGGCATCCTCGAGGATCCCTGGGCCGAGGCCGAGGAGGACATGTGGCGCTGGAGCGTCTCGCCCGAGGCGGCACCGGACGCGCCCACCTATGTCGAGCTCACCTATGAGAAGGGCGACATCGTGGCCCTCGATGGCGTGCCGATGAAGCCCCATGAGGTGCTGGAGAAGCTCAACAAGCTGGGCGGTGACAATGGCATCGGGCGCCTCGATATCGTCGAGAACCGCTACGTGGGCATGAAGTCCCGCGGCTGCTACGAGACTCCGGGGGGCACCATCATGCTCAGGGCCCACCGCGCCATCGAGTCGCTGACCCTGGACCGCGAGGAGGCCCACCTCAAGGACCAGCTGATGCCCAAGTATGCCGAGGTGATCTACAACGGCTACTGGTGGAGCCCGGAGCGTCGCATGCTGCAGGCCGCCATCGACGAGACCCAGAAGAACGTCTCCGGCGTGGTGCGTCTCAAGCTCTACAAGGGCAACGTCATCGTCGCCGGTCGCCAGTCCAAGCAGTCACTCTTCGACGAGTCCATCGCGACCTTCGAGGATGATGCCGGCGCCTACGACCAGAAGGATGCCGAGGGCTTCATCAAGCTCAATGCCCTGCGCCTGCGCATCGCCGCCGGCAAGGGCCGCCAGCAGGATTGATGCCACCGCGGGGCACCCCCAGGGTGCCCCGCCGGCGCAAGGAGCCTCACCATGTTCAAGAAGCTTCTCTCCGGACTGTTCGGTGCCGGCGATGACGATGCCACACCAGGCAACGCGCCGCCTGCCGAGCCGGTGGAGTACAACGGCTACCTGATCATCTCCGAGCCGGCCAAGCAGGGCGGCCAGTACCGTGTCAGCGGCTGGATCCGCAGGCCGCTGACCGGCGACGGCGAGGAGGAGGAGGACGAGGTGCTCGAGCATCGCTTCGAGCGCTCGGACATGGTGCCCGGCCGCGAGGCCTGCGACGAGCTGATGATCAGCAAGGCGCAACGCTTCATCGACGAGATGGGCGACGACATGTTCGCCCGATAGAGTCCGTCGAGAGCCGTGCGCTTCCTGCATCGTGCCTCACCGTGGCGGGAGTTGTTCGCCGGGGATTCCCTGCCGGATCCCGCCACCCTGCCTGACCTGCTCGCGCCGCTGCGCGAGGCCCTGGCAAGCCTGGGCCCCCATCCCGATCTCGCCGATGCCCACGCCTGGCAGTCCACCCTGGTGGAGGCCCTGGTGCGTCTCGACCTGCCTGGCTGGCGCATCGCCCAGCTGATCAGCGACCACAACGCCTGGCTCTATCGGCGTGCCATCCGCCTCGCCGAGATCGAGATGCGTGGCCAGGGGTGGGGGGCACCGCCGGTAGGCTACTGCGTGCTGGTGCTGGGCTCCGGTGGGCGCCACGAGAGCCTGCTGGCCCCGGACCAGGACAATGCCATGATCATCGACGACTATCCGGATGCCCGGCACGTCGAGATCGACGGCTACTTCCAGTCACTGGGCGAGCGCTTTACCGCGCGGCTCGATGCGGCGGGCATCCCGTTGTGCCAGGGCCATGTCATGGCGCGCTGGCCGATGTGGCGCAAGCGCCTCTCGGAGTGGCAGCGCCAGCTCGAGATATGGAGCGCCGAGCGGCGGGTGAAGCGGGTGCAGCAGGCCAATATCCTGCTCGACTTCACCCCGGTGCACGGTGACGAGGCCCTCGCCGAGGGACTGCGTGACTGGGTAGCCGAGCGGCTGCCCGCCGCGGGGCTCTTCCTCGACGAGATGGCCGCGCTGCTCGACGAGCAGCCGGTGGCCCTGGATCGCTTCGGCAGGCTGGCCGGTTCGCTGGAGGGGGCGCCCCACGAGCGGGCCCTCAACCTCAAGCACCAGGCGCTGCTGCCGCTGGTTGCCGCGGTGCGCCTGCTGGCACTGCGCCACGGCGTGCGCGAGACCGACACCCGGCGGCGTCTCGTCGCCCTGGTTGCTCGACAGGCCATCGACACCGCGACCTGCCGGGCACTCACCGCCGCCCACGGTCGTCTGCAGGGACTGCTTTTGAGCGAGCAGCGCCGGAATCTGGCCGCCGGTCGCGCCGCGGACGGCTGGGTGGATGTCGCGCACCTGGGCGAGGACCAGCACCTGCTGCTGCGCCACGACCTGCAGCAGATCAGGTCACTGCAGAAGCGGGCTCGCCGCCCGTAGCCGGGGGCGCCTCCGGGAGCTCCATGATCAGGCAGGCACCGCCCAGGTGGGGGGCCTCCTCCACCCATAGCCGCCCGCCCAGGTGGGCGACGATGCCGCGGCTGATGGGCAGGCCGAGGCCGCTGCCCCGGGGGCGGCCGCGTCGCTTGTCCGGCGCCTCCTCGGGGCGCTGGATCTGGTGGAACTTCTCGAACACCCGCTCGCGTTCCTGTTCATCGATGCCGGGGCCGTTGTCCTCCACCGCCAGGCGGTAGTGGCTCTTGTGGCGTACCAGGCTCAGGCGTACCCGGGGCCTTGCCTCGTCGGCGAACTTGCCGGCGTTGTCGAGCAGGTTGATGATTACCTGCTCGAGTCGATCCGGGTCGCCTATCACCGGCGCCTCCTCGAGCTCGATCGCCACCTCCAGCGCCACGCCTCGATCCTCCTGCATATGGTGCACCGCATCCACGCTGTGGCGGGCCAGCGCCACCAGATCCAGGCTCTGGGGGTTGAGGGTAAGGCGCCCGCTCTCCAGGCGCGCCAGGTCGAGGATCTCCTCGATCAGCCGCGACAGGCGCTGGCTCTCCTTGACCACCACGTCGAGGAAGTGGAGGCGCTTCTCCTCGGGCAGCTCGCCGCTGTCGCGCAGGATCTCGGCGAAGGCGCGGATCGAGGTGAGCGGGGTGCGCAGCTCATGGCTGACCATGGCCACGAACTCGTCCTTGAGCCGGTCGAGCTCGCGCAGGCGTTCGTTGGCGGCGCGCAGCTCCTCGCTGGCCTGGGCCAGTTCGCTGGACTTCTGCTCCAGGCGGCGGTTGATCTCCAGGGTCTCGGAAGTGGTGTCGAGGATGCTGAGGATCGACTCCAGGTCCAGCGCCTCGCCGCGCACCACCGAGTTGATCAGCACCCGCGCCGAGGCGTTGCCCAGCGCCCCGGAGAGTGCCTGCTCGGCACGGGCGATCTGGTTCGGGCTCGCGGGCGCGGCGGCGTCCTCTTCCTCGCGCGACGTGGCGTCGGCGAATACCCGGGCGGTAGCGCCCGTGCCCAGATAACGGTCGAGCAGCGCGCGCAGCTCGCCGCGGGTGGTCTGGCCATGCCATAGCGAGGTCTGCAGCAGGTGGGGGTGCATCGCCTCGGCGAACAGTGCCGCCTGGGTCTGCTCCAGCGGCGACTGCCGACTGAACAGCGAGACACCCACCAGCAGGCCGAGGTTGGCGGTCAGGCTCCACAGCAGCGAGTGGGTGTAGATGTCCCAGCCCTCCAGGCCGAACAGCGCGTAGGGACGCAGCCAGGCGATGCCGAAGGGGCCCTGCTCGAGGAAGCCGGCGTCCAGCCAGCCGGACTGGGCGAAACCGGGTATCAGCAGCGTCCAGGCCCATACCAGGGTGCCGGCGATCAGCCCCAGGGCGGCGCCGCGACGATGGGCACCGCGCCAGTACATGCCGACCAGCATGGCCGGAGCGAACTGGCAGGCGGCGGCGAAGGAGACCAGGCCGATGGTTACCAGGCTGTAGGCGTCTCCGACCAGGGCGTGGTAGAGGTAGCCCAGCAGCAGGATCAGCACGATGGCCACGCGGCGGATGCCCAGCAGCCAGCCGGCCAGCTCGCCGCTGGCGCTGCGGTGCAGGCGCCGGGTGCGCAGCAGCAGGGGCATGATCAGCTGGTTGCTGACCATGGTGGAGAGGGCGATGGTCTCGACGATCACCATGCTGGTGGCCGCCGAGAGCCCGCCGATAAAGACCAGCAGCGGCAGGCCCTGGAGGTCCGCCGAGAGCGGCAGGGTGAGCACGAAGCTGTCGGGGTCGGCATCGCCCATCAGCAGCAGCCCGGCCATGGCGATGGGGATCACGAACAGGTTGATGGCCAGCAGGTAGAGCGGGAAGAGCCAGCTGGCGCGGGCCAGGTGGCGCTCGTCGACGTTCTCCACCACCAGCACCTGGAACTGGCGGGGCAGGGTGAGGAAGGCGAGGAAGGCCAGCACCAGCATGCCCACCCAGCCGGTGGCGCCGCCGGGGACGGCATCCAGCCCCAGTCGCTCGGCCAGCTCGGGCGTGGCGGCGACCTGGGCGAAGAGGTCGCCGGGACCCTGGAAGAGCACGAAGACGGTAAATACCCCCACCGAGAGGAAGGCCACCAGCTTGACCAGTGACTCGAAGGCGATGGCCGCCACCATGCCCTCGTGGCGCTCGCTGGCGTCCAGATGGCGGGTGCCGAAGAGGATGATGAACACCGCCAGCACCAGCGCCACCCAGAACGACTTGTCGAGCCAGAAAGGTTCGTCGGCCAGGCGCAGGTCGGCGGCCTGGGGGTAGTTGACCAGCACCGCGTGGCTGACGGTGATCGCCTTGAGCTGCAGGGCGATATAGGGCGTGATGCCGATCAGCGCGATCAGCGCCACCAGCGCGCCCAGGCTCGAGCTCTTGCCGTAGCGGGCGCTGATGAAGTCGGCGATGGAGGTGATGCGCTGGGCGCCGGCGATGCGCACCATCTTGCGGATCAGGAAGGGGGCCATCAGCATCGCCAGGGTCGGGCCCAGGTAGATCAGCAGGAAGCTGGGGCCGAACTGGGCGGCCCGCCCCACGCTGCCATAGAAGGTCCAGGCGGTGCAGTAGACGGCGATGGAGAGCGCATAGACGTTGGGCGAGCCAATCAGCGAGCGGCCCTGCTCGGCGCGGCGGTCGCCCCAGGCGGCGATCAGGAACAGCAGTGCCAGGTAGCCGAAGGCGACGCCAAGCACCACGAGATCGCTGCGCATGGCCTACTCCTCGGGTGGCGGTCGATGCGTGAGGGCCGCCGGGTGCTCCATCAGCCAGGCGGCCAGGCCGATCACCAGGCCCCAGGCGGCGAACAGGTAGAGCGGCAGCCAGGAGATCGCCGCGGCGCGGTCCGGCACCAGCACCAGGGGTGGCGTGAACAGCAGTGCGGCGAGCACGATCAGTGCCAGCAGCCGTTCGCGGCGTCGCGGGGCGCTCAGCATGGCCCGCCCCTGGCGTCAGTGGTGGCGGTCATGAGGCGCAGGCGTCCTCCTTGTTGAGGGCGCTGTTCTGCAGGGCCAGCGCCTTCTCCAGGGTATCGATGCCGCGAGCCTCGAGGCGCGGCAGCAGCGAGAGCCACAGTTCCGCGGTGACCCGGGCGTCGCCCAGGGCGGTGTGCCGGGTACCGGGCGGGAAGGCGAGGTCGTAGCGCTCGGCCAGGGTGTCGAGGTCGTGGCCGTCGAGGCTGGCATCGAGCGCCCGGGAGATCAGCAGGGTGTCGAGCACCGGCATGTCCAGCTCGATGCCGGCCCCCGGCGGCTGCAGGGCCAGCAGGTCGAAGGCGGCATTGTGGGCCAGGATCACCGCATCCCCCACGTAGTCGCGGAAGCGCGGCAGGGCCACCGAGAGGGGCGGGGCGCCGGCCACAGCATCGTCGGTGATGCCGTGGATGGCGGTGCTGGCCGGCGGGATCGGCTTGCCCGGATCGACGTAGAGATCGAAGGTCTCGCTGGCCAGCAGGCGGGCGTTGACGATGCGACAGGCGCCGATGCTGATCACGGTATCCCCGCAGCGCAGCTCCAGGCCGGTGGTCTCGGTGTCGAACGCGACGACCTCCAGGGCGCGCAGCGGGCGCGCAGCGAGCTCGGCATCGGGGGCCGGCAGGTCGGCGATGCCGAAGTCGTGGAACTCGGGGCGTGGCGGGGTCGCCGGAAGTGGCGCACCGACGCGTTCGGTGGCCGGCAGGGGCAGGCGCAGGCGGGCATGCTCGCCGTCGTCATCGGCCAGGCTCCAGGCGTCGCTGGCGTGCTGACGCAGCACGTCGGCCACCCGTGGGTTGAGGGGCAGTGACTCCAGATGCTGCTGCTGCCACTCGCCGAGGCAGCGCTCGGAGAGCGGCGCACCCCGCCAGATCAGGTCTAGGTAGACCCGCTTGTTGCCCAGGCAAACCTCGCCCTCCAGGGGTGTCTCGCCCAGCTTCGCCTCCAGGGTATCGAGCAGCGAGCCAAGCAGCACCAGCAGGGCGCTGGCGTCGCCCTTGAGCCAGGCCGGCATGCCCACGGCGGTGACCTGGCGCTCGGCGGGGCGACGTTCGTTGAGGCTGGCCCAGAGGTCGTTGGACCACAGCGGGATCAGGCGTTCGCCCTCCTGCTGCATGCGCTCGACCAGCGAGGCGAGGCCCTCGATGTCCTCGCCCAGGCCCTGACTCTCCTCATGGATCACCCTCTCCAGCCGGCGGCGCATCTCTCCGGCCCCCTCGGGCAGGGCGGAGAGGGCATCGGCGGCGCTGGTCAGGCTGGCGCCGTGGCGGCGCAGGCGGGGCAGGCCGTCGAGCAGTTCGGCCCGGGCACCCATCTCGCTGGTCCAGGCGGCAGTGGTGTCGGTGAGCGTGAGCAGGGTCTCGCCATGGCTGCCGGGCACCCGGCGCAGCATGGCGCGCAGCCAGCGTTCGCCGCTGGGGACGAGCACCTCACGCGGGGCGCCATTGGCGGGAAGCTGGCGCAGGGCGTCCTGCAGGCTCGTGGCCGGCAGCAGGGTCTCGAGTCGCTTGCCCAGCCCCAGGCTGGCATGGTCCTCGAACAGCGCCTCGGCGGCCTGGTTGAAGAGCAGGATGCGACGATGGTGGTCGCACAGCAGCAGCGGGGTGTCGAGCACCTGCAGCAACGTTTCCAGCTCCTGGCGGATACGCGCGGCGCTGCGGGCCCCCTCGGCGTGGGCGGTGGCCAGGCGCGAGCGATCGCTGCGCCACGCCTCGCGCACCCGTACCAGGTCGGGCCCGAGGGCACGCAACCAGCCCTCGGGCGGGTAGTCGTCACGGGCATCGGGGTTGGCCACCAGCCGCGCCAGTTGTACCTGCAGGTGGCGCAGCGGGGTGAATAGTTGGCGCTCCAGCAGCAGGCCGACCAGGAAGATGGTTCCGCCGCCGGAGAAGCAACCCGCCCACAGCACCAGCCTGGCGAAGCCCTGGGGCTGGAAGAGGGTGTCGAGCCACAGGGCGAAGGTGGCGCCGCCGAAGATGCTGATGCCGCTGAGCAGCAGCCACAGGCCGATGAGGCGCTGGCGGCGGGGCAGGCCGGAGGGTCGACGCGCCATCAGGACACCTCGGCGAGCAGGGACTTGACCTTCTCCACCAGCGCCTGGGTGGAGAAGGGCTTGGTGACATAGTCGTCGGCACCCAGCGCCAGGCCCTTTTCGCGCTCCACCTCACGGCCGTGGGCGGTGAGCATGATGATCGGCAGGCGGGCGTGGGTCGGGTCGCCGCGCAGGCGCTCGAGGACATCGAAGCCGCTGATGCCGGGCAGGCTGATATCCAGCAGCACCAGGTCCGGTGGACCCTCCTCGACGCGCGCCAGGGCGCTCTCGCCATCCTCGGCGGTGACTACCTCGAAGCCGGCCTGCTGCATGAGGAACTCCAGCGACAGGACGATATTGGGTTCATCGTCCACCACCAGCACCTTGGCCATGACGCACTCCTGTTATTTATCGTCGTTGTTGCGGTCAGTCTAAGTGGCCGCCGATGGCCGGGCAAAGACGACCTTGGCAGGAGTCGTTGTGTGCTGCGTGCTAGGGTGACCCCATGGACAACCGGGAGAGTCGCATGATCGAAGTACACCATCTGGAGAATTCCCGCTCGCAGCGGGTCGTGTGGTTGCTCGAGGAGCTGGGTGTCGAGTTCGAGATCGTGACCCATCGGCGCGACCCCCAGACCCTGCTGGCCCCAGACACCCTGCGCGAGCTGCACCCGCTCGGCAAGTCGCCGCTGATCCGGGATCGCAGTCGCAGTGAGCGTGTGCTGGCCGAGTCGGGGGCGATCCTCGACTACCTGGTCGAGCATCACGACCCCGAGGGTCGGCTGGTGCCGCCCGGCGGCAGCGAAGCCTTCGAGCGCTACCGCTTCTGGATGCACCACGCCGAGGGCTCGGCGATGCCCCCGCTGGTGATGCGGCTGGTGTTCTCGCGGCTCGGCCAGCCGCCGGTGCCGGCCCTGGCGCGGCCGCTGGGCAGGCTGTTTGCGCGCGGCGTGGAGCAGCAGTATCTGGGACCGGAGATCCGCCGCCTGGTGGCGTTCTGGGAGGATGAGCTGGCCCGCGGGCCCTGGTTCGCCGGCGAGGCGTTCAGTGTCGCCGATATCCAGATGAGCTTCCCGGTGCTGGCCCTGGCCAGCCGGGGCGGCCTGGAGGGCTACCCGAACCTGCAGGCCTTCCTCGCGGCGTGCCGCGAGCGCGAGGCCTATCAACGCACGGTGGCGCGTATCGGCGAGTTCGGCCTCCACGCCACCTGATGCCATCCGATTCGATGGTTCTAATACTTTCGTCGCGAAAGTGGTGATTAGCCAGCGAAGCGCATGGACGCGAAGGTAACAAGGTTAGACCATTGTCTGCAGGGTCCCGTACCGAGGCCTTGCATCCTGTTCAACCCACACCCACCTGCTAGGAGTGTGCCATGAGTGCCATCCTCGTTCTGGTCCTGGGTCTTGCCGCGATGGCGGCCGGGTACTTCCTGTACTCGAAGTTCATCGCCGAGAAGATCTACCGACTGGACCCCGACTTCAAGACGCCCGCCCACGAGTTCGAGGACGGCGTCGACTTCGTGCCTACCAACCGCTATGTGCTGTGGGGCCACCACTTTACCTCCGTGGCCGGCGCCGCCCCCATCGTGGGGCCCGCCATCGCGGTGATCTGGGGCTGGGTACCTGCCTTCCTGTGGGTGGTGCTGGGCACCGTGTTCTTCGCCGGGGTGCATGATTCCGGAGCGATCTGGGCCAGCGTGCGCAACAGGGCCAAGTCGGTCGGCGCCCTGACCGGCGATGTGGTCGGCAAGCGCGCCCGCAGCATCTTCATGATTGTCATCTTCCTGGTGCTGTTGATGGTCAACGCGGTGTTCGCCGTGGTGATCGCCGGCCTGATGATGAACTTCTCCAGCGCCGTGGTCCCGGTGTGGGGTGCCATCCTGGTGGCCCTGGTGATCGGCCAGATGATCTATCGCCGCAAGATGAGCCTGCCGATGGTCTCCATCGTCGGCGTCGTCGCGCTCTATGCGCTGATCGGCATCGGTCCCTCGGTGCCCCTGCAGATGCCGGCGGAAGTCGCGGGTGTCTCGGGTAATGCCATCTGGATCCTGCTGCTGTTCGGCTATGCCGCCATCGCCTCGCTGCTGCCGGTGTGGGTGCTGCTGCAGCCCCGCGACTACATCAACGGCCTGCAGCTGTTCGTCGGCCTGATCATCCTCTACGGCGCCATCCTGCTGCTCAACCCGAGCATGGTCGCCCCGGCCTTCAATGACAATGTGCCGGCCGGTACCCCATCGCTGCTGCCGCTGCTGTTCGTGACCATCGCCTGCGGTGCGATTTCCGGCTTCCATGGCCTGGTCTCCTCCGGCACCACCTCCAAGCAGCTCAACAAGGAAACCGACGCCCGTTTCGTCGGCTACTTCGGTGCCGTGGGTGAGGGCATGCTGGCGCTGGCCGCCATCCTCGCCGCGACCGCCGGCTTCGCCAGCCTCGCCGACTGGGAGGCGATGTACACCGCCTTCGGTCAGGGCGGCGTCAACGCCTTCGTCGAGGGCGGCGCCTTCATCATCCACAACGGCCTGGGCCTGCCCGAAGCCACCGCGGCGACCCTGCTCACCGTGATGGCGGCGCTGTTCGCCGGCACCACCATGGATACCGGCCTGCGCCTGCAGCGCTACATCTTCCAGGAGTGGGGCGAGATCTATAGTCAGCAGTGGATGAAGAAGCCCGCGGTGGCCACCCTGCTGGCGGTGGGCAGCTGCCTGCTGCTGGCCTTCGGTGCCGGCGGTGCGGATGGTTCCGGTGGCCTGATCATCTGGCCGCTGTTCGGTACCACCAACCAGCTGCTGGCCGGCCTGACCCTGCTGGTGGTCACGGTGATGCTGGTGCGCCTGGGTCGCCCGATGTGGTACACCCTGGCCCCGCTGGCCTTCCTGCTGGTGATGACCATCGCCGCGTTGCTGATCCAGCTGCGCACCTTCTTCGACCAGGGCAACTACTTCCTGCTGGGCCTGGATATCGTGGTACTGGTGGCCGCGATCCTGGTGGCGCTGGAGTGTGTCTCTGCGCTCAAGCGGCTGCGCAACGAGGCTCCTGCCAAGCAGGAGTGAACGCAAGGAGAGAAGGATGAGCGACGACCGACACGAGGGTCGTGAGGCTCGTCTCGAACGGATTCGGGCCTGGCTTAGCCAGGCCCGTTTCTTCGCGGAGGAGGTCTACTCCTCCCCCTATCGGGGCGCGATAGCCCGTGCCCGGCGAGACGAGGACGACCTCTTCATGCTGATGGTGTTCTCCGAGATGATGGGAGTTCCCAATCCGGCGGCCTACTACACCCTGGAGCTGCAGCCCCTGCTGCTGGAGCGTTTCCATGACTGGCACCGCCGCATGGGCATGGAGCGTTCGCCGCTGGATCATTTCAAGTGTTGCTGAGGCCCTTCGGGCAGTAACAAGTGGCAAGTGACAAGGAACCCCCTGCCGGGAGTGATGCGGGGGAAGCACCATCATTGCTTGCAGCTTGCACCGAAAGAATCACGGAACCGCATATGAGAGAGTTACTGGAAAAGCGCCTGCTCTGGGTGGGCGGCAAGGGCGGGGTCGGCAAGACCACCGTAGCCGCGGCCCTGGCGGTGCTCGCCGCCCGACGCGGTAAGCGCGTGCTGGTGGTCTCCACCGATCCCGCCCACAGCCTCGGCGATGTGTTCGACCGCGAGCTGGCCGATACGCCCCGGCGGCTGCTGCCCAACCTCGATGCCATGGAGATCGACCCCGACGCCGAGGTGGAGGCCCACCTGGCCCGGGTCACCGCCCAGATGCGGCGCTACGCGGCGCCGGAGATGATGGCCGAGCTGGAGCGCCAGATGCGCCTGACCCGGCAGTCGCCGGGCACCCAGGAGGCGGCGTTGCTCGAGCGGCTGGCGAGGATCATCACCGATGAGGAGGCCGACTGGGACCTGATCATCTTCGATACCGCGCCCACCGGCCATACCCTGCGGCTGCTGACCCTGCCCGAAGCCATGGCGGCCTGGACCGATGGCCTGCTGGCGCATAACCGCAAGTCCGAGGAGCTGGGCAAGGTGCTCTCACACCTGACGCCCAAGCGCGGCCGCGACGTGGCGAGCCCCTTCGATGATCCGAAGGAGAACGAGCTGGCCGACCTGGACGACAAGACCCGCGATGTGGCGAAGACCCTGATCGATCGCCGGCGCCTCTTCCACCAGGCGCGGCGACGCATCGAGAACGCCGACGAGAGCGGCTTCCTGTTTGTGCTGACGCCGGAACGGCTGCCGATCCTCGAGACCGCCCGGGCCGTGGCGACCCTGGAGGAGGCCCATGTCCCGGTAGCCGGGACCCTGGTCAACCGGGTCATTCCCCCGGAGGCCGATGGCGACTTCCTCAACGCTCGCCGCGAACAGGAGGCCACCTACCTGGCACGCATCGACGAGGAGCTGGGTCACCTGCCGCGCCCGCGGCTGCCCTGGCTGCCCACCGACGTGCAGGGCATCGAGATCCTCGAGCAGCTGGCGGAACGCCTCGAGGCCGAGGGCTTCTAGCGGGTCGGCAGCTGGGTCTTGAGCCAGCTGACCCCGCGACCCAGCCACTCGTGCAGGGCCCGGGTGCTCTGGTTGAGGTGGTAGGTGCGCGGGATCCAGGCATGCAGGCCCGGCGGCGGGGCGCTGGCAAACTCGGTGGGTGCCGCTAGCACCTCCAGGCCCGCCCCCTCGAACTCCGCGCTCGCCCGGGGCAGGTGCCAGGCCTGGGAGACCAGCGCGACGCGCTCGATCCCCGCCGCTTCCAGCATGGCGGCGCTGAAGCGCGCATTCTCCGCGGTGTTGCGGCTCTCGCCCTCCAGCCAGCGTACCGGCACCCCGAACACCTCACGCAGTGCCGCGGCCATCAGGCTGGCCTCGGCGCTGTGTTCGTCATGGACGCGACCGCCGCTGACCAGGATCGGCCAGTCGCTGCCACGCTGCAGCCAGGCGCCATAGGCCAGGCGTCGCCAGGTGGGATTGCTGGGGGCGTCGCCCCAGCCGAACTCGGGGCTCTGGTAGTCGCGGCCGCCGCCGAGGATGACGATGGCTCCCTCGCCACGCAGGGCCGCTGGGCCGGAGAGCGGCGACGGTTCCAGCCCCTGGCGCAGGGCTTGGCTCGCTATCGGGGTGGCGAGCACCATCAGGCTGGCCAGCCCCAGGGCGATCAGCAGACCGCCTGTCAGCCGTCGGGCGCCGGCGGCGAGGCCAGCGAGGATCAGCAGGGCGTTGATGACCGGCGGCAGCAGGAGATACTTCAGCGCTTCCATGTAGTGAACTCGTCGGGGCCTGCCGCCAGTCAAGCAGGCTGTGACGGTCGATACCAGTCTTCGCTGGTCAACGGCTGCCCGCTACAGCTCGGTCTTCTCCTTGAACTCGCAGAGATCCTCGATCACGCAGCTGCCGCAGCGGGGCTTGCGTGCCACGCAGGTGTAGCGGCCATGCAGGATCAGCCAGTGGTGGGCATCCTGGCGAAACTCCTTCGGCACATGGCGCAGCAACTTCTTCTCCACCTCGACCACATCCTTGCCGCGGGCGATGCCGGTGCGGTTGGAGACCCGGAAGATATGCGTGTCCACGGCGATGGTAGGCTGGCCGAAGGCGGTGTTGAGGATCACATTGGCGGTCTTGCGCCCGACACCAGGTAGTGCCTCGAGGGCGGCCCGGGTCACGGGCACCTCGCCGCCATGCTTCTCCACCAGCAGGTGGCAGGTCTTCATCAGGTTCTCGGCCTTGGTGTTGTAGAGACCGATGGTCTTGATGTGCTCCTTGAGCCCCTCGAGGCCGAGTTCGATGATCGCCTGGGGGGTGTTGGCGACGGGGAAGAGTCGGGCCGTGGCCTTGTTGACGCCGACGTCGGTGGCCTGGGCGGAGAGCAGCACCGCGGCGAGCAGCTCGAAGGGGGTCTTCCAGTGGAGCTCGGTGGTGGGCTCGGGGTTGTGTTCGCGCAGTCGCGCGAAGATCTCGTAGCGTTTCTGGGCGTTCATGGCAGTCCGTAGCGATGGAGAGGCGGCGTTCGTTGCAGCACTATCCGGGGCTTTCCCGGCGACAGGTCATCCTCCTCCTCTTCGACCTGTCCCCGGCGCCCCTACCTTGGCAGTAAATCTGCGGATCCGGTTTGGGTTTGGCTGGCTTTGGCTCGTGATTTCGGACAGCGACAAGCTTGACTAGCTCTTATCTAGCGCGCCTCTGGCCTCGGCGAGCAGCCGCTCGGCCTCGGGGAGCTGGGCGCGGGCGGTGGCTTCTGCCTCGGCGTCACCGCGACGCCGGGCGCTCTCCAGCTGCTGCTGCACACGCTTGACGGCCTGTTCGGCGGCCTTGAGGGCCATCTGGCGCTGGCGCTTCACGACCACGTTCCCGGGAGTGGCAGCAGCTCCTGTGCTGTCGGCGCGCCGGCGTTGCTGCATCAAACGCTTCTGGCGCTCCAGGCGCTTGTCGCGGGCCTCCCGCGCCAGGCGCGCCTGGCGGGCGCGGTGGCGACGGCGACCCAGTTCGGCGCGCCGTGCCAGGTAGGTGTCGCGCTCGGCCTCGCTCTCGGCGGCCTGCCAGGCGGGATGGGGCACCAGATCGATGCAGTCGACAGGGCAGGGTGCCACGCACAGCTCGCAGCCGGTGCACTCATCAACGATCACCGTATGCATGCGCTTGGCCGCGCCGAGGATGGCGTCCACCGGGCAGGCCTGGATGCACTTGGTGCAGCCGATGCACTCCGCCTCGCGGATCACCGCGGCCAGCGGCAGCTGGGCGGGCTCCGCCAGGGGCTGCACGGGCTGGCCGGTCAGCTCGGCCAGCCGGTCGAGGGTGGACTCGCCACCGGGTGGGCAGCGGTTGATGGGCTCGCCGTCGGCGATCGCCTCGGCATACGGCAGGCAGCCATCGCAGCCGCACTTGCCGCACTGGGTCTGGGGCAGCAGGGCATCGATGGCCTCGATCAGGTCACGGCGACTCACGGTAGCTCAGGTCACCCGCTGGCCGGGCTCGGCGCCGGTGTCCGGCGAGAGCAGGTAGATACCCTCGTCGTTGGCCGAGGCCAGCACCATGCCTTCGGAGACACCGAAGCGCATCTTGCGCGGCGCCAGGTTGGCGACCATCACGGTGAGTCGGCCCTCCAGCGCCTCGGGGGCGTAGGCGGCGCGGATGCCGGAGAAGACCGTGCGGCTCTCGCCGCCCAGGTCCAGGGTCAGCTTGAGCAGCTTGTCGGCGCCCTCGACGTATTCCGCCTTGGCGATGCGGGCGATGCGCAGATCCACCTTGATGAAGTCGTCGAAGGAGACCTCTGGGGCGATCGGCTCGTCGGCCAGGGGCCCCTTGGGGGTCTCCTTGAGTTTCTGTTCTTCCACCAGGTCCTCCTTGGACGCCTCGATCATGGCGTCGATCTTCTCCCGCTCCACGCGGGTCATCAGCGGCTTGAACTTGGCGATCTCGTGGTTCAGCAGCACCTCGTGGCGGCTATGCCAGTCCAGCGACTCGAGCTTGAGGAAGTCGCGGGCGCCCTCCGCCATGGCCGGCACCACCGGAGCCAGATAGACCATCAGCTGGCGGAACAGGTTGATGCCCACCGAGCAGATATCCAGCACCTCCTGCTCGCGCCCCTCCTGCTTGGCCAGCACCCAGGGCTCGGCCTCGGCGATATAGGTGTTGGCCTCGTCTGCCAGCTCCATCACCAGGCGCATGGCGCGGCCGAACTCGCGAATCTCGAACTGCTCGGCGATCTCGTCGCCGGCACTGATGAAGCGGGCCACCAGCTCCGGTTCGGCGCAGTGAGCCGAGAGCTTGCCGCCACCCAGCTTCTTGACGAAGCCGGCGCAGCGGCTGGCGATGTTGACCACCTTGCCGACCAGGTCGCTGTTGACCCGGGCGGCGAAGTCCTCGAGGTTGAGGTCCAGGTCGTCGACCCGGGAGGTGAGCTTGGCGGCGAAGTAGTAGCGCAGGTACTCCGGGTTCAGGTGGTCCGCGTAGGTGGCGGCCTTGATGAAGGTGCCCCGGGACTTGGACATCTTGGCGCCGTTGACGGTGACGAAGCCGTGGCAGTTGACTGCCGTGGGGGTGCGGAAGTCGGCGCCATGCAGCATCGCCGGCCAGAACAGGGCGTGGAAGTAGACGATGTCTTTGCCGATGAAGTGGTAGACCTCGGCGTCGCTATCCTTATTCCAGTAGCTGTCGAAGTCGATGCCTTCGCGATCGCAGAGGTTCCTGAAGCTGGCCAGGTAACCGATCGGCGCGTCTAGCCAGACGTAGAAGTACTTGCCCGGGGCGTCGGGGATCTCGAAGCCGAAGTAGGGGGCATCGCGGGAGATGTCCCACTCGTTGAAGCCGGCCTCGAACCATTCCATCAGCTTGTTGCGGATCTGCGGCTGGACGTGGCCGTCGTTGATCCAGCGGTGCATGAAGTCGGCGAAATCGGGCAGCTTGAAGAAGTAGTGGGTGGAGCCGCGGACCTCTGGGGTGGCGCCGGAGATTGCCGACACCGGGTCGATCAGGTCGGCCGGGGTATAGGTGGCGCCGCACGCCTCGCAGTTGTCGCCATACTGGTCGTCGGCCTTGCACTTGGGGCAGGTGCCCTTGATGAAGCGGTCGGCCAGGAACAGTCCCTTCACCGGATCGTACATCTGCTCGATGTCACGGGTGGCGATATGCCCCTTGTCGCGCAGGCGGGTGTAGATCAGTTCGCTGAAGTAGCGATTCTCTTCCGAGTGGGTCGAGTGATAGTTGTCGAAGGCCACGCCGAAGGTGGCGAAGTCCGCCTGGTGCTCGCGGCTGACGCGGTCGATCAGCGCCTCGGAGGTGATGCCCTCCTGTTCGGCACGCAGCATGATGGCGGTGCCGTGGGCGTCATCGGCGCATACATAGTGGCACTGCTGGCCGCGGCTCTTCTGGAAACGCACCCAGATATCGGTCTGGATGTACTCGAGCAGGTGGCCGAGGTGGATGGCGCCGTTGGCGTAGGGCAGGGCGCTGGTGACCAGGATCTTGCGCGTGGCGTTCGTCGACATATCGGCTCTTGAATCCCAGGAAAATCAGACGCTCGATTGTAGCCGGGATGGCGGCTGACTGCACCCGGCAGGCGGGTTCAGGAGGCGTCCTTCGGTTGGCGGGTGTCGTCGGCCATCAGCGGCTTGGGTGGCGAGCCGGGATGGCAGCGGTTCTGTTCTCCCGGGGTGAGGTAGGGGGTGAGGAGGGGAGCCATGCCCTTGAGTACCTGTACCGGCAGTGCCGAGGTGAAAGCAAAGTTTGCGGCGTCGCTGCCGGGGACATAGGCGGTGAGGGTGCCGAAGTGGTTGTCGCCGAGGTGGAAGACGAAGGTGGCGGTACGGCTGCGCGCCTCGGAGTGGATCACCTGGCCCGAAGCGGTGACGGTCTGGAAGCGGTTGTCGCCGGTGCCGGTCTTGCCGCCTGCGGCGAGCGGAGTGCCGTCCTCCAGGGCAAAGCTACCCTGCAGGCGCCGCGCGGTGCCGCCCTCGACTACCTGTCCCAGGGCGCGGCGCAGGGTGGCGGCCACCTCCGGCGCCATGACCCGCTGCGCGCGCGAGGCGTCGGCCACGAAGCGGGTCTCGTAGGGGGTATCGGCGGCGAAGTGCAGCGTGTCGATTCGCCGCGTGGGCAGGCGTATGCCGTCGTTGAGGATGATGCCGACCAGCTCGGCCAGGGCGGCGGGGCGGTCGCCGGAGCTGCCCAGCGCCGTGGCCAGCGAGGGCACCAGGTGGGCGAAGGGATAGCCCAGCCGCTCCCAGCGGCGCTGGATCTCGGTGAAGGCCTCCGTCTCCAGCATGGTGCGGATGCGGGAGTCCCGGGCCCCGCGGTGGCGGGTTCGGAACAGCCAGCCGTAGACCTCCTGGCGCGCTTCGCGGCTGGCCCGCTCGGCATCGGCGTAGTCGGCGTCGGGGCGATCGATGAGAAAGCCCACCAGCCACAGCTCCAGCGGGTGCACCCCGGCGATATAGCCCTGGTCGGAGAGGCTGAGGGTGCTGGGGTCGCTGCGCTCGTGCAGAGCGGTAAGGTCGAGGTCGAGCCGCCGCCGGTCGTCCAGGCGCTCGGCGAGGAAGGCGGTCAGGGCGATGGAGTCACCTTCGGGGTAGAGGTAGCGGAAGACCGCGGCCAGGCGGCGGGCATCGGGCTTGAGGCCGCCGAGCAGGGCCTCCTGGCGTGCGCTGGTGTCGAGGTGGCGGTATTTGCGCCAGAAGCGTTGCAGGAAGACGCGCCCCTCGCGGTCGGCGAAGCTCGCCAGGTAGTCGAGGCGGCGCGGGTCATCATCGTCCTCCAGCAGGCGCCGGCGATCCGCTTCCTGATGAATGGTGAATTGCACCAGGTCGCGCATCAGGCGCACGAAGGGCAGGTTCAGCGACTCGCGCAGCGCCTCCTCCAGGGTCGGTCGGCGGCGGTCGTCCCGGCGGCTGAAGTTGCTGAAGGTGTGGCGTCCGCCGCCGGTGAAGAAGGCCTCGTGGGGGCTGGCGGAGTAGCGGCGCTGCATGGCGGTTTCGAGCAGCTCGGCCAGGCTGATCTCCGGTCGGGCGACCAGGTTGTCGATCACGAAGCGACGGATGGCGTCCTGGCGATCCACCGGCAGGGCGCGCAGGGTCTCGGCCGGCTGGCCGGCATGCTGGGCGTGGAGCTCGGCGACGATCTCCAGGTAGCTGGCCAGCACGCGCAGCTTGGCGGTGGAGCCGAGCTCGAGCTTGCTGCCCTGGTTGAGGTCGAAGGGCTGGTCGTCGTTGTCGGTCTGCACGCGGACATCGAAGCCCGCCTCGCCGCGCTCCAGCAGGGTGAAGCTGTAGCGCACGGCGGCGGCGCTGTCGGCATCCAGCAGGCGTTCGCCGACCAGCCCCTGGGCGGCGGCGAACTCGGGGTCGGCGAGCCTGTGGAGGTGCTCGGTGACGGCCGCCTGCAACTCGGCATCGAGAGTGGTGGTGGCCGAGAGGTCGAGGCGGTCCAGTTCCTGCAGCGAGACGCCCAGCAGCCCCGCCAGGCGGGTGCGGGCGACCTGCAGCGTCTTGCCGGCCTCGACACGCGGGCGAATGGGGTCCAGGGCGAAGTCGCGGAACTCAAGTCGCTGGGCCCGGGCGACATCCCGAAGCGCGGGGGAGATCACGCCGTGCTCGGCCAGCAGCCCGAGGTAGCCGTCGGTCAGTGCCTCGAGGGACTCGCGCCCGGCATTGAGATAGCCGCTGGGGCGGCGCTGGGCGATCATCAGAGCCAGGGTGCGGCGCAGGGCCTGGCCGTGGGCCGCGGTGGGCGGCGTGGCGGCGGGCGCCTCGTGCAACAGGCGGTTGGTGGCGGCGAAGTCTGCATTGAACCACGCCCAGAGGGCATCACCCAGGCCGTGCACCTCACCGCTGCTGGGCACGGCGGCAAGCGGCACCGTATTGAGGTAGTCCAGGGCGATATCGCGGCGCGTGCTCAGGGTCTCGGGGCCGTTGCGGTAGCTGCGCACGCTGGCCGAGACCATCTGGCGGAGCTTTTCCGTGGGCGAGTGGGTGCGGCCGCCGGGAGAGTGGCGGTATTTCTCGATCTGGGTGGCCAGGGTGCTGCCGCCGGCGGACTGGCCGGGCAGGTCCAGCGCCTGGCCCACCTGGGAGAGGGCCGCGCGGGCGAAGCGCGGCCAGTCCACCGCAGGGTTGGCGTGGGGGCTCTCGCTGTCCAGCAGGCCGCGGTTCTCGATAAACAGCAGCATCGCCAGTGCCACGGGCGGGATGGACTCGAAGTCGGGATAGTGACGCTCTGGATGGCGAAAGTGGTAGAGCGGCTCGCCGCTGCAGGTAGCGAGGTCGAGCCCGGCCCGGGTCTTCTCGCGATAGGGCGGGAAGAAGCCGCGCTGGGTATAGCGAATCAGCGCCGGTGAGAAGCGCGTCTGCTGCTCGATGGCGAAGTCACTCTGCAGCAGCCGGCGTTGGAAATCGGCCAGGCGGGTGTAGCCGAGGCGTGCGTCGAAGGGGCCGTGTGCCGGTGGTTGCCAGCGCTCGCTGGGCCCGGGGGCCAGCGCATAGGTGAGCTGGCCGGCATAGCGGGAGAGTTCGCGGGCCTGCCACTCCGAGGAGCGCACCTCGGCCACCACCAGGCCCGCCACGGCGGTACCGACCAGGGCGAGGACGAGCAGCAGCCAGGGCCATAGCCGGCGCCGCCGGATCTCGCGAGGCTCGGCCAGGCGTGGCGGCCGCGGCCAGCCATCGTCGAGCAGTATCTCGCCATTTCCGGCGTCTCTAAATGGGGCCTGACGCCTGCGCCTGACCATCGTCTCGCTCCCGGAGTGCCCCTTCGTGTAACGAAAGGTATCTTTCCCTCCAGCGTAGACGCTCCCACGCCAGATGATGTGGCAAATTCAACGCGCCGAGGACGCGAGGTAGACCCCGAAATGGGTGAGGCCGCGATCATGCAGATGCAGGGCCTGCATGCGACTCATCACCCCCTGGTCGCAGTAGAGGAAGTAGTGGCGGTCATCCGGCAGTTGCGCGGCGCGCTGCTGGAGCTCATAGAAGGGAATCTCCAGACGCTGTCCCGTTTGCAGGGTTAGCGGGGCCGCTTCACGCTCCCCGGGGGCGCGGATGTCGATGACGCTGACGTCCTCGCCCTCCCGGGCCTCGAGCAGCTCGTCTTTGGCCTGGGCAGCAGCTGCGGCGCCAGGGGACTCGGCGAGACGGTCGATGCGGGTGATCTCGGCGGCGTCGATGGCGGCATCGAGCACCGCGAAGTCGAAGCCGGCCTCGGCCGCGGCGATCTGGTCACGGCGAGCGCGGGTGTGGGGACGGCGCGAGATCACCCCGCAGTACTCCGGCATGCTCTCGGCGAAGCGCGCGGTGTCGATCTCGCGGGCCTGGGTGATGATGGTCTGCTTGTCATCGGTCAGCAACGGGCGCAGCAGTGGAAGTTCGCTGGCATCGTCGATCAGCGCCAGATTGGTGAGGGTCTGGCTGGAGACCTGGGCGATGGCGTCGCCGGTGACCAGCGCCGGCACCCTGGCACGCCGGGCAAGGCGCGAGGCGGCGCGCACCATCATGCGCTTGAGCACCACGCCCATCATGCCATCCGGCACCTGGCGCAGGATCTCGCCGACCACCGGCTCGAAGGGCACCGAGACGAAGTTGACCCGGTGTGACGCGCTGTAGCGCTGCCAGAGGTGGTGGGTCACCTCGCGTACGCCGCGCTCATGCTCGGGGCCGCCGAGGTTGAAGAACAGGAAGTGGGTCTTGATGCCGCGGCGGATCATCCGCCAGGCGGCCACCGGCGAATCGTAGCCGCCTGAGATCAGTGCCATGGCCTGGCCCTGCAGGCCGAGGGGGTAGCCGCCGAGACCCGCCAGGCGGCGGTCGATCAGGCGCAGCCGTTGGTCCACGACCTCCACCGTCACCTTCACCTCGGGATGCGTCAGATCGACGCGGGCATCGGAGGCCGCGGCGAGCAGCGCCGCGCCGAGATGGCGCTCAAGGTCCGCCGAGGTGAAGTCGTGGGAGCCACGCCGCTTGGCCGAGACGCGGAAGCGCCGCCCGGCAATGTGAGCTTGCCAGCGCGGCACGACCACGGCGGTGATCTCGTCCAGGTCGCTGAAGTCGACCTCGCGCACCTCCTGTACTTCCTGCACACCCGGCATCCGGGTAAGGCGGGCCTCCACCTCGTCGACCAGCGCCGCGCTGGCACTTGCGGGCAGCGAGACCCGCAGCAGGTCCCAGCCATTGCGTACCGCGATGCGGCGATCCAGCGGCTTCAGGGTATTGCGCACGTTGGCGGCGAGGCAGCGGGTCATGTGTCGACGCACGGAGCGCGACTTGATGGTGATCTCGGGAAACAGCTTGAGCAGGTAGTACATGATGATGAGGGCTGTACAGCTCCAGTAAAAACAAGGTTTTACCATTCTACCAGAGCCGAAGTGCCCGGACACGACGACGCCCGGACGGCGCCGGGCGTCGTGGGTGCCGCTGTCGAGCGAGGAGCGCTCAGTAGAGCGCCTGCTCCTCGCCGACCACCTCACGCAGCAGTTCGAGGAACAGCTTGTCCGCCTCGGAGTGCTCGGCGGGCTCCTCCGGGATATGCACGCTGGTGGTGTCGGAGATCTCGTTGGCGATTCGCGCCATGACCGCCTCGGAATGGCCTTCTGGCAGGTGGCGGCGAGCGATCTCCAGCGACTGCTCGAGAATCTTGGGGTCCTGCAGCAGCTTCTTGATGAAGCCCCGCAACTCATTGATGACGCGCGTCTTCTGGATTTCCGATGAGGACATGGCGTGCTCCTTGTGATGACCGACCGTGTCGATGGCCGAGACGATAGCACGTTTGCCCGCGCGGGGAGAGGCCCCGCGGTACCTGTAAGCTTTGTCCTACATCAGAAAAGCACAATCTCCTAAAGGAGTCTGTGCAATTGTGCTGGACAATGCTCCACCCTGCGTTACGCTAAGTTACAAATACGTCATGACGCTGGACTGAGTGATCTGGTCACGTGGGATGAGCCGAGGTCAGGCGCCTCGTGAGAGGTAGGCGTGAATGGCGTAGTCAAGCTTCAGGGGAACCTTCAGGCGGGAAAGGAAGCGCCGGTCGCGCGTAAAGATGCGTCGACTGCGGCCCGACAACAGCAAGCTCGTGTTCCGCGGGCCTCCACAGCGAGCCCCGGATCATTCATCGCAAGGGAATCGTCATGAATCGCACACTCGCAACGTCCTCCTCTCGTCGTCTGGCCGGTGCCGCCACGTTGGGTGCCGCCCTGACCCTCATACCCATTGCCGCAGCGGTGGCCCAGAGCCTGCCGCCGGGGCTCGCCGCACCGGGCTCGGCGGACCTGACCAGCGTGGTGCGACAGGCGCTGACCACCAACCCCGAGGTGCATGCTGCCTGGAATGGGTTGCGCGCCGCCGACAACGATGTCGATGTGGCCTTCGGTAACTACCTGCCCAGCGTCGATGCCAATGCCGGTATCGGTCGAGAGTATCGCGAAGGTGAACCGCAATTCATCGATCGCAGCGGCAGCTACGAGACCCGCTTCGCCGAGATCACCCTGACCCAGATGATCTACGATGGCTTCGCCACCGCCAGCGAGGTGGAGCGCCTCGACCGCGCCAAGCTGGTGCGCTACTACGAGCTGGTCGGGGCCAGCGAGAACGTCACTCTGGAGGCGACCCGTGCCTATCTGGACGTGCGTCGCTACCGCGAGCTGGTGAGCCTGGCCCAGGAGAACTACGCCGACCACCTGCGGGTGTTCAGCCAGATCGAGGAGCGTGTGCAGTCGGGCGCCGGCCGCGGGGTGGACCTCGAGCAGATCAGTGGCCGCCTGGCCCTGGCCGAGTCCAACCTGATGACCGAGGCCTCCAACCTGCATGACGTCACCGCGCGCTTCCAGCGTATCGTCGGTGAGCTGCCCGCCGCCCAGCTGGCGCCGGCGCCGGAGCTTGACGATCGCCTGCCGCCCAACGTGGCCGCGGCGCTGGACATGGCCTTCCAGGGTAACCCGGAGTTCCATGCCGCCATCGAGAACATCGAGGCGAGCCGCGCCGAGCGCGAGGGTACCAAGGCCGCCTTCCATCCGCGCCTCGACCTGCGCGGGCGAGCCGGCACCTACCGCAATGATTCCGGCTACGAGGGGCTAGGGGATCGCGAGCGCCAGACCATCGAGCTGGTGGCGAGCATGAACCTCTACCGCGGTGGCAGCGACCTGGCCTCGTTCCGCGCCGCCAGCGACCGGGTCGAGCAGTCGATCAACCTGCGCGAGAAGGCCTGTGTGGACGTGCGCCAGACCACCCAGATCGCCTACAACGATACCCAGCGCCTACGCGAGCAGCTGCAGTACCTCAACCAGCACCGGCTTTCCATCGACCGCGTGCGCGGTGCTTATCAGCAGCAGTTCGATATCGGCCAGCGGACCCTGCTCGACGTGCTGGACAGCGAGAACGAGTACTTCGAGGCCAGCCGCGCCTTCGTCAACGCCCAGTACGACGTGGCCCTGGCGGATGCCCGCACCCTGGCGGCCATGGGGCAGCTGATGCAGACCCTGGGAGTGGTGCGCGACGACATGCCGACCCTGGCCGAGATGGGCAGCGACGGCGTGGCCCTGGACCCCGAGACCATCTGTCCGGCGGATGGCCCCATGGGCTTCACCCTGGCGGACTTTACCGGCGGCATCGAGGCACCCACCCGGGCACCCGACATCACCCTCTCCGCGGACGCCCTGTTCCAGATCAACAGCGCCGAGCTCTCCGCCGAGGCACGCGGCGAGCTGGCGGACCTGGCCGAGCAGATCCGCGGTCGCACCGACCTGGCACGGGTCTTCATCGCCGGCCATGCCGACACCACCGGCAACGACGCCATCAACGACCCGCTCTCCCAGCGGCGCGCCGACAGCGTGGCCAGCTACCTGGCAAGCCAGGGGGTGGATCGCGACCTTCTCCAGACCCGCGGCTACGGGTCCCACCAGCCGGTGGCCACCAACGCCACCGTGGAGGGGCGGCGCCAGAACCGTCGCGTCGAGGTGACCCTGGAGCGAGTCGGCGAGAACCTGGACATGACCGACTTCCGTCCGGCCGCCCTCGACTCCCTGGCGTCTCGTTCCGCCGCTGGCGAGCCGGCGCCGATGGCCGCCGACTTCGCCCCCGTGGCCGGCGGCCTCTACGCCGAGATCGATGCGCTGGTGGCGGCGGAGCCGGCGAGCTACGCGCAACTGTCCCCGGAAGTGGCCTCCCGCGGCTGAGCTGCCTGCGGCCTTTTGCCGGGGAGACGGACTCTTCCCCGGTGCTACTCTGGCCCCATCGCCCTAGTGCCGGTGGGGCCATTCGATGAAAGAGGTGTGTGTGACGCAGAGAGAGCCGCTGGAGTCATCCGAAGGTTCATCGCGTTCCGCGGTTCAGGATGAACTGCTCGAATGCCTGCAGACGGTGGCTACCTGTCACGACAGGTCGACCACCGCCGAATCCCTGACCGCCGGACTGCCCCTCGAACAGGGGCGTCTCACCCCCGGCGTCTTCCCGCGCGCCGCCAGCCGTGCCGGCCTCTCTGCGCGCCTGGTCAAGAGCCGCCTGGTGCAGCTCAATCCGGCGCTCTTCCCGGTGGTGCTGCTGCTCGAGCCGGGCCGCGCCTGTGTGCTGCTGGGGCTGGATCTCAAGGCGCGCAAGGCCAGGGTCATCTTCCCCGAGCTGGGCGATGCCGAGAGCGAGGTGGCGCTGGATGGCCTGGAGTCCAGCTACAGCGGGCAGGCCATCTACGTGCGCCCGCGCTTCCATTTCGATGCCCGCGGCCCCGAGGTGAACCGCCAGCATTCCCGGCACTGGTTCTGGGGCGTGATCCGCGAGAATCGCAAGCTCTACCGCGATGTCATCGCCGGCTCGGTGATGATCAACCTGTTCGCGGTGGCCATGCCGCTGTTCGTGCTCAACGTCTACGACCGGGTGGTGCCCAACCACGCCACCGAGACGCTGTGGGTGCTGGCGGTGGGTATCTTCGTGGTGCTCTGCTTCGACCTGGCGCTGCGCCTGATGCGCAATGCCTTCGTCGACCTGGCGGCGAGCCGGGCCGACGTCAAGCTGTCATCGTCGATCATGGCCCGGGTACTGGGGTTGCGCATGGAGGCGAGACCCGCTTCCACCGGCTCCTTCGCGGCCACCCTGCAGTCCTTCGAGTCGGTGCGCGCCTTCATCGGCTCGGCCACGGTGGTGGCGCTGGTGGACCTGCCCTTCGTGCTGATGTTCGCCGCCATCATCGCCCTGATCGGGCCACCGCTGGTGATCCCGGTGCTGGTGGGCATCGCCTTCGTCTTGCTCTATGCCATGGCCGCCCAGGGAAAGCTGCACGAGCTCTCCGAGACCACCTGGCGGGTCAGCGCCCAGCGTAACGCCACCCTGGTGGAGTCGGTCTCCCAGCTGGAGACCGTCAAGACGCTGCGCGCCGAGAGCCGCATCCAGAACACCTGGGAGAAGGCCTCGGCCTACCTGTCACGCACCGCGGCTCAGCTACGCCTGGTCAGCTCCTCGGTCTCCAGCGTGGCGCTGTGGGCCCAGCACAGCGTGGCGGTGTGCGTGATCATCATCGGTGTCTACCAGATCATCGAGGGCAACCTCACCCAGGGCGGCCTGATCGCCGCCTACCTGCTCTCCTCCCGGGCCATGGCGCCGGTCAGCCAGGCCGCGGCGCTGCTGGCCCAGTATCACCAGTCCGCCACCGCGCTGCAGTCGCTCAACGGCGTGATGGAGCGCCCGGTGGAGCGCCCCGAGGGCAAGGCCTTCGTCAGCCGCCCGGTGATCCGCGGCGAGATTCGCTTCGACAAGGTCTCGCTGCGTTATCCCGAGCAGGAGAACGAGGCGCTGCGTGATGTCTCGCTGACCATCCAGGCCGGCGAGAAGGTGGCGCTGCTGGGCCGTATCGGCTGTGGCAAGACCACCCTCAACAAGCTGGTGCTGGGTCTCTATGAACCTACTGCTGGGGCGGTGATGATCGATGGCGTGGACCTGCGCCAGTTCGATCCCATCCAGCTGCGCCGCCAGATCGGCTATGTGCCTCAGGACGTGAGCCTGTTCTACGGCACCCTGCGCGACAACATCGTTGCCGGCGGCGGTAGCGAGGGGGTGGATGACGAGGCGCTGCTGCGGGCGATCAAGCTCAGCGGGCTGGAGGGCCTGGTCAACGGCCACCCCCAGGGTGTCGACCTGCCGGTGGGCGAGCGCGGCCAGGCCCTCTCCGGCGGCCAGCGCCAGTCGGTGGCGGTGGCCCGGGCGCTGGTCAATGACCCGCAGATCCTGTTGCTCGACGAGCCAACGAGCTCCATGGACCACACCAGTGAAGAGGCCTTCAAGGCCAACCTCAAGAGCTACGCGCGGGCCAAGACCATGATCGTGGTGACCCACCGCACCTCGCTGCTCTCGCTGGTAGACCGCATCATCGTCATCGACGCCGGCCGGGTCATGGCCGACGGTCCCCGCGACAAGGTGGTCGAGGCGCTTCGCAAGGGACAGATCGGGAGGGCACGCTGATGGCCAGGAAGCAGGGTCCCACTGCCGAGCAGCGTGGCTTCGAGGCGATCGGGCGCTTCTCCGAGGTGGGCGGCAGGCCGTTTCGTCCCTTCATGGATCGCCTGTTTGCCAAACGCGTCACCGCGGCGCATATGAACCGTGACTGGGCCAGCGATGCCGACTGGGCCCGCCTGCAGCAGGATCCGATTCGTGCCCGCTGGTTCCTCTATGTGGTGCTGCTGGCTATCGTCGCCCTGCTGGTGTGGGCCTACTTCGCGCCAATCGACGAGGTGACCCGCGGCGCCGGCCGGGTTATTCCCACCAGCCAGCTGCAGCGCGTCCAGACCTACGACGGCGGCGTGGTGCAGGATATCCTGGTGCGCGAGGGGGAGCGGGTCGAGCAGGGGCAGGTGCTGATGCGCATCGACCCGACGCGTTACCTGGCCAACTTCCGCGAGAATCGCTCCCAGATCCAGTCGCTGCAGGCCCGGGCCGAGCGGCTGCGGGCGCTTGTCACCGATACCCCCTTCGCACCCTCCGAGGAGCTGCGTGCCCAGGCGCCGGAGATCGTTGCCCAGGAGCGCCAGGCCTACGAGAGTGCCCGTGAGGAGCTGCGCGAGCAGGAGAACGTGCTGGGCGACCGTATCCGCCAGCGCGAGGAGGAGCTCCGTGAGGCGCGGGCGCGGCGCGACACCGCACAGCGCGAGGCCAACATGGCCAGCCAGGAGCTCAACCTGACCCGTCCGCTGCTCCAGTCCGGGGCGGTCTCCGAGGTAGAGGTGCTCAGACTGCGTCGCGAGGTGTCTCGCGCCACCGGTGAGCGCGACCAGGCGGCAGCGTCGGTGTCACGCCTGCAGGCCGCCGTGGAAGAGGCCGAAACCCAGCTTCGCGAGCTGGGGGCCGAGCGCCGCAACGACTGGCGCAACGACCTGAGCCAGACCATCGGCGACCTCAGCGCCCTGGAGGAGTCCGGCACCGGGCTGCAGGATCGCGTACGCCTGGCCGAGATTCGCTCGCCGGTCGACGGCGTGGTGCAGCGGCTCAACATCAATACCCTGGGCGGTGTGGCCCAGCCCGGCCAGGAGGTGGTCGAGATCGTGCCTTCGGATGACCAGCTGGTGGTGGAGGCGCGCATCGCCCCCCAGGACATCGCCTTCCTGCGCCCCGGGCAGCCCGCCACCATCAAGCTCACCGCCTACGACTTCGCCATCTATGGCGGCCTCGAGGCCGAGCTGGAACGCATCAGCGCCGACACCATCACCGACGACAACGACAACACCTTCTATCTGGTGCGCGTGCGTTCGACCGAGGATGCCAATGCCAATCCCGAGATGGAGGTGATCCCCGGCATGACCGCCCAGGTCGATATCATGACCGGCAAGCGCACCGTGATGCAGTTCATGCTCAAGCCCGTGCTGCGGGCGTGGAGCAATTCCATGGGAGAACGATAGATGGCGACCTACTTCGTCAGTCAGGGGCGCGGCGAGATACCGCGCTGGCGCGAGGCCTTCAGTGATGCACGCCTGATTCGCACCGATGACATCAAGGCCAGGCTGGTGCGTGGCGACTGTGTGTGGGTGATGGTGGACAGCGAGAGTTGGCCGGAGCAGGTCGCCGAACTCCACCGACGCGGGGCCCAGGTGGGCGTGATGACCTACTCGCCGAGCGCCGCCGAGGCGTTCCAGGCGCTGGAGAGTGGAGCACGTGGCTATGTGCACGCGTTGTCGCCGCCTGAGCTGCTGCGCCAGGCGCGGCTGGTGATCATGAACCAGGGGATCTGGGTGCCGCCGGAGCTGATGGCGCGGGTCGTGGGCGGCGCCTTCCAGGCGTTGGGCGGTGCCGGGCGGATGCGCAGCGATGCCCTGGCAGGGCTGACCGAACGCGAGCGTGCCGTGGCCCTGGCGGTGGTGGAGGGCTACAGCAACAAGGAGGTCGCCCGCCGCCTCGATATCACCGAGCGCACCGTCAAGGCGCATCTGGGGTCGGTGTTCCGCAAGCTGGGTGTGCGCGACCGCATGCAGCTGGTGCTGCGGTTGTCGCCTACCCGCGAAGTGGTAGCGGATTCCAGCCAGTGAACAGTACGCTTACATAGGTGTTCACCCTCTCGCTTGTCTCCTGTCGGTTGACCCGATTTTGTGATGTAGATCAACTCCCGTCTCTTACTGTCCTTCGGTCCAATATCCCGCCCCATGGTTATTGCCTAGCTTCAATGTATTGACCGGGCGTGCGTCGGCACGCCTGTTATCGCCAGAACACCCTGTAGGAGTCATACCATGACCATCGCCACCGTTACCGCCATTACCGGTCAGGCCTGGGCGCGCGACGCCGACGGCAACCTCCGCGAGCTCAGCATCGGTGACACCCTGCAGGAGGGCGAGGTTCTCGTCACCGCGGATGGCGCCCGGGTCGAGCTCGACTTCGGCGACAATCTCGACCCTACCGTGATCCAGGGAGGCGAGGAAGTGGCGATGACCCCGCAGCTCAGCGGTGAGGAAGCGGTGGCCGAAGATGAAGCAAGCGCCCTGGATGAGGATCTCGAGGCGCTGCTCACCGCCATCGACGAAGGCGAGGGCGACCTGCTCGCCGAGCTGGATCCCACGGCCGCGGGTGCCGGCCCTGGTGGCGGCGCGGAAGGTGGCCACAGCTTCGTGATGCTGGCCCGTATCACCGAGCCGCTCACTCCGCTCAGCTATGAGTATGGCCTCGGTCAGTTCGACCAGGTCGAGTTTCCGGAAGATACCTTCCTCGATCAGGCCGAAGAGGATTCCATCCCAACCGTCACTACCCTGGACCTGGATGGTGATGGTGATACCGTGTGGGAGTCTGCTCTCGAGCAGGGCAGCGGCGGTGGCGTAGCTACCACTTCCGGCGCCTTCCAGATCGATACCGGCAGCGACGTGCTGGCCCTGATCGAGGTCCAGGATGCCGCTGGCAACTGGGTGGCGATCACCGCCAGCGGTGCCGATGTGCAGGGCACCTACGGTGTGCTGAGCGTCAACCCGGATGGCAGTTGGACCTACACTCTGACCCAACCCCTCGATCATCCGCTGGCCGGCCAGACCGGGGCCAGCGATCAGGTGCCCGGCGAAGCCTTTGCTGTGCGTGTTACCGATGACGATGGTGACGTGTCGCCGGAGGCGACGCTGACCATCGACGTCAACGACGACGGCCCGGTGGCCAGCGATGATGGTGCTGCCATCGTCGAAGACACCACCACACCGCTGACCGGCGATGTACTGGTCAACGACACCCTGGGGGCCGACCGGCCCGAGGGCGTGGTGTTTGACGCCGCCGATGTCAGTGGGGCGCAGTACGGCACCTTCACCGACAACGGTGACGGCACCTGGAGCTACGCGCTCGACAACACCCATGCCGCGGTGCAGGGCCTCAGCGCCGGCGAGACGCTGACCGAGACCTTCGACTACACCCTGACCGATGCCGACGGTGATACCAGCACCGCCACCCTGACCGTCACCATCAATGGCCAGGACGATGGCGTCGTGCTGACCGGTCTTGACGTGGCCGGTGCCGAGCAGGTCGTCAACGAAGCCAACCTGGCGGACGGCTCCAGCCCGGATGCCGCCGCCCTGACCCAGAGCGGCACCTTCAGCTTTACCGCCCTGGACGAGCTGGGCAGCCTGAGCGTGGGTGGCCAGAGCCTGGGCCTGGCCGACCTGCAGGGCCTGACCGGCACGCCGGTCACCCTGACCAGCGCGCACGGCACCTTGACCCTGACCGGCTTCAGCGGCACCGCCGCCGGTGGCACGCTGAGCTACACCTATACCCTCGATAGCACCGTCGACAACGACACTGTCGGCGGCGCCACCGATGCCGACTACCTGGACAGCTTCGCGGTCAACCTCGTGGACAGCGACGGCAGCAGCGCCAATGCCTCGCTCGACATCCAGATCCTCGATGACGAACCCAGCGCCAGCGATGATGGGGCCGCCATCATCGAAGACACCACCACACCGCTGACCGGCGATGTACTGGTCAACGACACCCTGGGGGCCGACCGGCCCGAGGGCGTGGTGTTTGACGCCGCCGATGTCAGTGGGGCGCAGTACGGCACCTTCACCGACAACGGTGACGGCACCTGGAGCTACGCGCTCGACAACACCCATGCCGCGGTGCAGGGCCTCAGCGCCGGCGAGACGCTGACCGAGACCTTCGACTACACCCTGACCGATGCCGACGGTGATACCAGCACCGCCACCCTGACCGTCACCATCAATGGCCAGGACGATGGCGTCGTGCTGACCGGTCTTGACGTGGCCGGTGCCGAGCAGGTCGTCAACGAAGCCAACCTGGCGGACGGCTCCAGCCCGGATGCCGCCGCCCTGACCCAGAGCGGCACCTTCAGCTTTACCGCCCTGGACGAGCTGGGCAGCCTGAGCGTGGGTGGCCAGAGCCTGGGCCTGGCCGACCTGCAGGGCCTGACCGGCACGCCGGTCACCCTGACCAGCGCGCACGGCACCTTGACCCTGACCGGCTTCAGCGGCACCGCCGCCGGTGGCACGCTGAGCTACACCTATACCCTCGATAGCACCGTCGACAACGACACTGTCGGCGGCGCCACCGATGCCGACTACCTGGACAGCTTCGCGGTCAACCTCGTGGACAGCGACGGCAGCAGCGCCAATGCCTCGCTCGACATCCAGATCCTCGATGACGTACCGAGTGTAAGTGCCAACGACACGGTGCTGCTCGACGACGACGCCCTGACGGGTGGCAACCCCGGTGGCATCGGCGACGTCGATCCCGACACTGCCAACACCACTGGCACCCTGGGCCACAGCGTTGGCGCCGACGGCGGCAGCCTGGCGTGGCTGACCGCGGGTGCGCCGAGCGGTTTCACCTACGAGGCCTCCGGCGACGACCTGCTGATCAAGCAGGATGGCACGACGGTCATCACGCTGACGCTGGATACCGCCACGGGCGCCTACACGGTGATCCAGAACGCCGCGATCGATCACGCGCTGGGCGATGACGAGAACGACCAGGCATTCACCGTGGGGTATCGGGTCACCGATGGCGATGGCGACACCGCCGATGGCAGCCTGACCATCAACGTCAATGACGATACCCCGGTGGACTTCACCACCAGCTCGGCCGATCTGGTCGATGGCTACACGGCCGCCTTGAACTTTGCGAGTGCTGCCGGTGCCGATGGTGTCGGTGATGTGACCTTTGCCCAGTCACTGGATGGAGAGCCTGCAGTCGACAGCACAGGTCAGTCGTTGTACCTGGACGGTGAGCCGCTGTTCTATACCGTCAGTCCTGATGGCCACCTGCTGACGGCAGCCACCACAGGAGGGGAGACTGGGTTCACTGTCACACTGGACCCTGGCAGCGACAGTTATACCGTCGCGGTAGAGGGGCTGGTCCTCAATGGCTCGCTGTTCAGTGCCAATCCGGTTGGCGGTGTCTCGGGAGGAAACAGTCTCCTGTATCTGATCAATAGCGAAGACGGCATCGACGGTAACGATGTGCTGGTGTCCTCCACGAGCACTGATACCGTCAATACCAGTACCGGCGGCGGGATCGGCATCGGTACTGGGCAAGATATTGAGCTTGGGGAGCTGGCCCGTTTCGATTTCCTCTCCGGTTTGGCCTTAGCAGGTAATGACGCTACCTGGGACGAACGGCTGTCGGTGTTCGGCGTCGAACAGAGCATGAATGTCTCGGGCAACCCGCAGTCTGCCGCTACTCTTGAGATCTTCGCCGTGGCCACGGCAGGAGCCATGAGTGGAGAGCATCCGTCCAATGGTAGCGATACCTATCTGAACCTTTCTGTTGACGATATCCGCATCTACGATGCCGACGGTGGTGATGTCACGAGCAGTGTCACCCTGACCGATATGGGTGACGGTATCCGAGTGGAAGGTGTGAAGAATGGCTGGAGCTATGAGGTGACGACCGACTCTGCCTTCCAAGCCATCGAGGTGGTCGGAGGCAACGGTGCTAGCTTCAAGCTGGGTGGCATGGACTTTCTTACCGGCGGGACGGCAGGCAGTTTCGACATCAACCTCGATATCGTGGCCGAAGATGCTGATGGAGACTCCATTGAGGGCAGCATCACGCTGGCGTCACCCGAGCCGGCGGTGCTTGAGGTCGGTGGCAATATCGAGAACTCGCTGTCCGGAAACGCAGGAGACGACGTACTGATCGGCGATACTGGTGGTAACTACACCGTGATCACACCCGGAGAGAGCTATAACATCTCGTTGATCGTCGACTCCTCAGGCAGCATGAGAGACCCGTCGGGTACTGCTGGCAAGTCTCGCATGGAACTCGCGCAGGATGCGCTCAAGCAGCTCGCCGCGCAGCTTGTTAATCACGACGGTGTCATCAACCTGCAGATCATCGATTTCGATACCGGCGCCATCAGCACGGTGTTTACGAACATCTCCAGCGATGATCTTGCCGACATCGAGACGGCCATCAACACCATGGCAGCCGAAGGAGGTACCAACTACGAGGCGGGCTTCAAGGCATCTACCGATTGGTTCAATGGCCAAACCAACGGCTATGTCAATAAGGCGCTATTCCTGACCGACGGTGACCCGACATACTATGAGGGGGGCGGAAATGGCTCCTCTACAACTGAAGAGGTCATGCGAGAGTCGATCGAGGCCTTCGGCGTGCTCACCAATGCCGGTGATGACGGGACCCGGGTGGAGGCGATCGGCATCGGCAACGGCGTCAGCGAAGATCGCCTGCAGTTCTTCGATAACACTGACGTGACAGGATATGAAGAGTACTGGCAAGTAAATGGGCCAGACCCCGTAGCTCCGGCCGGAGAAATCACTATCGTCAATACGGCCGATGAGCTCAACGCGGCCCTCCAGGGCGGCTCTTCTGCCGATGAGTTGGCTCCGGTAGGGGACGACATCCTCTCTGGTGGAGAAGGCGATGACATCCTGTTCGGTGACACGATTGCCCCGGTCGGTCAGCCTGGTGCTGGCCTGGCTGGAGTGATCGCGTTGGTCAAGGACGCCAACGATGATGGGGGCGAGCCGACCGATCAGCAGATCATCGACTACCTTCGTGCGAACCCCGATAGCTACGAGACGCCCGAGGGCCAGGGAGGCGACGATACGCTAAACGGCGGGGCTGGAAATGACATCCTCTACGGCGGTGAAGGCGCCGATACCTTCGTCTGGAACTTCGGTGACCAGGGTACTGTGGCAGACCCGGCCGAGGATACGGTGATGGACTTCACCCTCGGCAGTTTCGGTGTCGATGCCGACGCCGACAAGCTGGATATTTCGGATCTGCTGCAGGGGGCGAGCGACTCGACAATCGATGCCTATGTCTTTGCCGAAGAGGATGGCAATGGCAATACACTCCTGCATATCAGCAGTAGTGGTCAGTTGGGTAGCAATGGGGCCGATGCCGATCAGACCATTGTGCTCAACGATGTCGGCATGGGCTCGCAGAGCTCGGCCGATTTTCTCCAGTCCCTGATCGGCAACGACCAGCTCGATATCGAGTAACCAACGCCAACCCAACCAGCGCCCGGCAACGCCGGGCGCTTCCTTTTCAAAAAGCTACCTTGTCGCCTTATACCCCGAAGGCCTAATCTGCCTTCACACCCTGCCCAGGAGCCTATCCATGTATATCAAGCGCGACAGTGACGGTCGCATCGAGCTGGTCAGTCGGGAGAAGACCTCGGCGTGTGACGAGTACCTGGCGGCGGATTCGCCGGAGCTGCTGGCGTTCCTGACGGAGGGGGAGTCGAACCAGGGGCGTGCCTACTTCCAGGCGACGGATCTCGCCTTCGTGCGGGTGCTGGAAGACGTGATCGAGCTGCTGATGGACAAGGGGGTGATCAGTTTCACCGAGCTTCCCGAGGCGGCCCAGGAGAAGGTGATGGAGCGCCAGTCGCTGCGTCGCCGGCTCAATGGCTTGCAACTGGTGGACTCGGAGGATGAGGAGGGCGGGGTGATCTGAAAGGGGGAGCTGGCCGTTAGATAGGAGGCCTTCGGCCTCGGGTCGCGAGGCGGAGCCTCCCTCCTGCCAACAATGCGTCCTGCACCTGCATTGGTAAGGCCCACAAGTCTCCCTGCAGTGGTTTGGCCCACAATGAAAAGCGCCGCCTGGTGGGTGCCAGGCGGCGTTTCGCGTCGTGGGGCCTGTGCTCAGCCGCCGGGGCGGTCGAGCTGGCGGATGCCGGGGCCGGTGACACCGTCGATGCCGAGCTCATGGACCAGCTCGGATTCCTGCAGGCTGTCGACGCCCTCGGCGATGGCCAGGATGCCGATGGAGTGGCAGAGGGTGGCCATGCCGCGCAGCAGGGTCTGGCGTTCGGGGCTCTCGGCGATGCCCTTGACCAGCGAGGCGTCGATCTTGAGGTAGGCGAGCCCCAGGTCCTTGAGGTCGGAGATACGGCGGAACTCGCGCCCGACATGCTCGAGGCCGAGCTTGCAGCCGAAGGGCTGCAGCTGGCGGCACAGGCTGCGGAAGCTCTCCAGGTCGTGGATCACCATGGCCTCGGGGACCTCGATCCACAGCTGGCGGGCGGCCTCGCGATTGCTCTGCAGCAATCCGCTGAGGTCCATCACGAAGCGACCGTCGTGTACCGAGGCGGGGGAGAGGTTGATGCCGAGTGGCTTGCCGTGGCGGTTGATCTCGCGCAGCGTCTCCCGGGCCACCGCCAGGTCGAGGCGGGCATCCAGGCCGAGACGCGAGATCCACGGCATGAAGATGCCGGCCGGCCGCCACTCCCCCTTGAGACGCAGGCGCGAGGGGCACTCGAGGTGTAGCAGCTTGCCCTCGGCGTCGAGCACCGGGAAGCGGCCGAGGTAGATGCCGTCCTCCAGTGCCTGGGTCAGGGCCTGGCGCCATTCGGTATGGCTCTGGTAGAGCGGCAGGCGCTGTTGCCCCTCGGCCACCAGCTGGGCGAGGTCGCCACGGTGCTCGGCGGTGGAGAGCGCGCCGTCGAGGCTCGCCAGCAGGGCGCGCGGGCGGTCGCCCTGGGCGTAGGCGATCAGCGCCGAGGGCAGCCCGAGTCGGATTCCGTGATGATCCTGCTTGAGTGCGGCCAGCCGCTGGGTCAGCTCCTGGCCGATGACATTGGTATCGGTGTTGGCCGGCAACAGCAACGCGAAGTCGGTGCCGGAGAGGCGCCCGGCGATGCCCTCGCCGCGGATATCGCCGAGCTGCTCGAGGCTCTGGGCCAGGGCGTGCAGCAGCCTGTCGGTCTCGGCATGGCCGAGGTGTTCGCTGACCTCGCCCAGCTGCGCGACGCGTACCATCAGCAGGGTGCCAGTGGCACGGCGGTTGTTGCTCTCCAGCATGATGCGCAGCTGATGCATGAAGGCCTCGCGGTTGAGCACGCCGGAGACCGGGTCGTGCTGCAGGCGCTTGCGCAGCAGGTCGAGGCGCTCGCTCTCGCGGCCGAGCATCTCGGCCACCGAGCCGGAGAGCTGGTTCATGGCCTGCACCACCTCCTTGAGCTCACGGGTTCGCGGTTCGGGGGAGGTGGTGAAGCGACGGTCGCCGATGTCCCGGGCCTGTTCGACCACCTGGCGCAACGGGCGGCGGATGGTGCGCACGATCCAGGCCGCGAGCGCCAGGCTGATCACGCCGGCCAGGGCGAACCAGCCCATGAGTTCCAGGGTACTGCGCCACAGTGAGCGATAGGCGAAGCTGTGCTGGCTCTCGAGGATCAGGGTGCCGTACTGGTTCCAGCGGTCTTGGATCACGGCGCGGCCGGGGGCGACCTCGAAGCGCACCAGGTCGACGAACCAGCCCGGCACCTCGGGCACCGTCTCGGGGCCCTCGCGCAGGTCGATGATCTCGCCCCCGGGGTCGCGCAGCTCGATGCGCCGGTAGTGGCCGGTATCGAACTGCGCCGCCAGCAGCAGGCCGATGGTGACCGGGTCCTTCTCCATCTGGCTCATGGTCAGCGCCAGGGCGTTGGCGTTGTCGCGGTTCTTTATCTCGACTTCCTGCTCGATATAGCCACGGCTGGTGGTGACGCCGATGAACAGGCTGCCACCGAAGGCTAGCAGCAGCAGGATGATGACGGTGAGCCAGAGCTGCTTGATAAGCGACATGGTCGTTGTTCTCCCCACGGGTGTGGCACCCGGTTCAGATGAATCCCTGGTCACGCATGCGGTCGATGACCCCGCGCCAGCGCGAGAGCCGAGCCAGCGGGTCGGCGCGGGACTGGCTGCTGCCACCGGCCCAGAGCCCCTGGCTGTTGAAGCTGAAGACCGGGTCGAGGTCGGTACGCTGCTCGGCGGGGGTGATCGACGGCACCAGGTTGTCGAGCACCAGCGGCTGGGCCGAGGGTGTCTCGTACCAGCCCAGCACCATGTGCGCCTGGGTGATGCTGCTGCGGCCGATACGCGCCTTTACATAGATCATGCGCAGCTGGTTGCCCGGCACCCCGAGCTGCTTGAGGGTGACGTACTTGGCGATGGAGTAGTCCTCGCAGTCGCCCTTGCCCTGGCCCAGCGTCTCCAGCGGTGTGGCCCAGTGATCCACCGGGCCCCAGTTCTTGTCGTCGTCCACCCAACGCACCCGCCGGTTGAAGAAGTCGTTGACCCCCTTGAGCTGGCTCTGCAGGTCGGCGCCCGCCAGGCGGTCGAGGAGCGTGAACCACTCCTCGAGCACGGCCACGCCGCTCTGGCCATACAGGCGCTGCATGCTCTGGCGCAGCCGGGCAGGATCGAGATTGGCGTCGACGGCCGGGATCCGCAGGCCAAGCCCCGCAGCCAGCACCATGCCGCCCAGCCCCGCCAGGAAGCGGCGACGCGCCGGCGAGGCGAGCGGGCGGTGCGAGGCGGGCAGGGCGGCTGACATGAAGGGCTCGAGGGGTGGATCAGTGTTTGCTGAAGTCTAGGTGGCCGGACCCGGCATTGCGAGCCCCGTGTCGGGGCTCACTCGGCTTGTTGGGCCTGCTCGTCCTGCTCGGCAGCAGGATCGTATGGCGCGCGGCCTGCCTTGTTGAGTACCGGGTTGGCGTACTGGGCCAGCCACCAGTCGCGCAGCTCGGCCGGTACCTGTTGCAGGCGGGCCTGGAAGCGGGCCCGGTCGGCGTCGGTGACCTCGCTCTGGTCGACCAGCTCGGGTGCCTCGCCCAGTGTCTCCAGCGCCAGGTAGTGGCTGGGGAAGAGGTGATAGCCCTCGAGCACCTGGCGGTCGATCTCGGCGGCGACGGCGTCTGGTGCGCCGAAGGAGGCGTCCAGCGGCGTCCCGAAGCTGAGCCTGACGCGCCCCTTGTGGCCGGTGATGCCGGCGACGATGGACTGGATATCCTCGTACTGCCCCTTCTCGTAGGCGCCGCTGGAGTGCAGCGCATGCAGTTCGCGGGCCTTCTGCACGTCGCAGGGGTCGTACTCGTAGCTGATCGCCACCGGCACCAATCGCAGCTCGGCGATCGCCTCGCCGAGACTCGCCTGGCGATCCTCGGCGCGCCTCGCCATGGTCATCATCTTGATGATCGCCGGGTCGGTGCGGTCGATGCCATCCTTGGCGCGCCCCTCACGCTGGGCCATCCAGATCGAGTGGTTGTCGGCGGTGATGGAGTGGCGGATATAACTGGAGAGCTTCTGGTAGGCGGCAAGCATCGCGCGCTTGCCACGGGCACTGCGCGGCACGATGAAGCTCTTGTTCAAGCGCATCAGGTCGGTGACATAGGGCTTCTTGAGCAGGTTGTCGCCGATGGCGATGCGCACCGTGTTGCGTCCGGCCAGGTAGAGGGCGTAGTTGACGAAGGCCGGGTCCAGCGAGATATCGCGGTGGTTGCCGATGAACAGGTAGGCGGTATCGTCGTCCAGGGCATCCAGGCCCTCGGTCTCGAACGCGTCGGTAGAGGTGCGAATCATCCGCTCCATATAGCCGGCGATGCGCTGCTGGAAGTCCCTGACGCTCGCCACGCCGCGCGCCTGCCGGCGCAGCGCCAGGCTGGCCAGGGTGCGCGAGAGGCCCGGCATGGCGCGCGAGAGTCGCGGCAGGCGAAAACGGGTCAGGGCGTCGAGCAGTTCCGGCTCATGGGTCAGCCGCGCCAGTACTCCGGCGACCTCGTCGTCGTTGTAGGGGCGGATCTCGGCCCAGGGATCCTGGGCGTCGCTGTCGGGTCGATTCTCGGTCATGGTGCTCAAGCGTCGCTTGCGGTGCCGGCCTCGCCGCCCAGCCAGGCGATGAGGCGCTCGGTGTTCTCGCCCAGGGCCTGGGCCATCAGCACGAAGTCGGTATCCAGGCGCAGCAGGGCATCGTCGCCGTCGTCGCTGGCGTTGGCCTCGTCGATCAGGGCGTCGCCGAAGCGAATGGACTTCAGCGCCAGGTCATCGTGCAGCACGAAGCTTAGTCGCCCCTCGACCTCCACGGCCAGCTTGCTGGCCTGGCGGCCGCTCTCCAGCAACTGCTGTATCTCGTCGCTGTCGAGGTCCACCTGGCGGGCCCGCAGCACGCCGTCGTCGCCCTTGGCCTTGAGCTCCACCTGATCGCCCAGCACCAGGTCGGCGGGGCGCGAGGCGGGGTCGGTGAGCCACTGGGTCATGGCCCGCATGGGCATCACCTGGGTCGCCAGCGGCGTCACCTTGAGGCTGCCCAGGGTCTCGCGCAGCAGGTCGAGGAGCTCCTCGGCGCGGGTGCGCGAACTGGCGTTGATGCCGATCAGCCGCCGTCGGGTGTCCCACCACAGGTCGATCTTCTGGCTGCGCACGAAGGCGCGCGGCAGCAGCTCCTCGACCACCTGCTCCTTGATGGCGATCTTCTCCTGGCGACGCAGCTTGCGCCCCTCGCGCGTCTCCACCTCGGCGGCGCGCTCATCGACCTCCTCCTTGACCACGCTGGCGGGCAGCAGGCGTTCCTGGCGCAGCGCGCTGAGCAGGCGCTGCCCCTGCAGCTCGTGCAGGCGGGCCGTATCGGCGCGACCGCCCGGGAAGGTCCAGCCCAGGCGGCGGGGATCCTGGCCACCCAGCGGGCGGGCGGCCTGCTCGGCCAGGGCCTCTTCCAGGGTGGCGGCGTCCAGCTCGGGCGCGTCGTGCAGTCGATAAAGGTGTAAGTGCTTGAACCACATGAAGCATTTTTCCCGGAGAAAAGGGCTGCTATTATTACCGAAGGGGCGCAGGGGTACCAGCGTCGATCGTCGGAGAGGCGTAAAACGATTGTTTGAAATTGGGGCGAATCGGTGCCTAGAATCGAGGCTTTCCCCCGGCAGGAGAGCTCCCCCATGGATAGCCGAATCTCTCGAACCGCGCTGCGCGTCCGCGGCTACCACCTCGATGGCTATGGCCACGTCAACAACGCCCGCTACCTGGAGTTTCTGGAGGAGGGGCGCTGGGCTTACTTCGATGACCGGCCCGACCTGTTTCGTCGCCTGCAGCGAGGCGACGTGGCCTTCGTGGCGGTGAACGTCAATATCGACTACTGCGCCGCGGCGGTGGCCGGCGATGATCTCGAGATCGCCAGCCGGATCTGCGAGCTGGGCAGGCGCAGCGCCCGCATGGCCCAGGAGATCCACCGGCGGAGCGACGATGCCCTGGTGAGTCGCGCCACCATCACCTTCGTGCTGCTCGATGTAGCCGCCAATCGCGCCATCCCCATCGAGGGCGAGCTGCATGACCTGCTGGCCCCCCTCGTGCTGGAGTAAACCGGTGGGTCCTGGCTGGCACAGCCAACTCCCTTTGCCCGTGCCGGAGTGGTATGATGTGAGGCTGTTATGGCGCCCCAGGCAACGCCACGGCGGGCGGCCAACCTCCTGCAGTGCAAAGGATTCGACGACCCATGGGTGACATCGCCAGAGAGATTCTGCCAGTCAACATCGAGGACGAACTGAAGCAGTCGTACCTCGATTACGCGATGAGCGTGATCATCGGCCGGGCGCTGCCGGATGTGCGCGATGGCCTCAAGCCGGTGCACCGGCGTGTGCTGTTCGCCATGCACGAGCTCGGCAACGACTGGAACAAGCCCTACAAGAAGTCCGCCCGTGTGGTGGGCGATGTCATCGGTAAGTATCACCCCCACGGTGACAGTGCCGTCTACGACACCATCGTGCGCATGGCCCAGGACTTCTCCATGCGCCACGTGCTGGTGGATGGCCAGGGCAACTTCGGTTCCATCGACGGCGACAGTGCCGCGGCGATGCGTTACACCGAGGTGCGCATGGCGCGGCTCTCCCACGAGCTGCTGGCCGACCTGGAGAAGGAGACCGTCGACTGGGTCGACAACTACGACGGTACCGAACGCATCCCCGAGGTGCTGCCCACCAAGGTCCCCAACCTGCTGATCAACGGCTCCTCGGGCATCGCCGTGGGCATGGCGACCAATATTCCGCCCCACAACATGGGCGAGATCATCAATGCCTGCCTGGCGCTGATCGACGACTACACCCTCTCCGTCGATGACCTGATGGAGCATATCCCCGGGCCCGACTTCCCCACTGGAGGCATCATCAACGGCCGTGCCGGCATCCTCGAGGCCTACCGCACCGGTCGCGGACGTATCTATGTGCGTGCCTGCCATACCATCGAGCATGACGACAAGAGTGGCCGCGACCATATCATCGTCAACGAGCTTCCCTACCAGGTGAACAAGGCGCGTCTGATCGAGAAGATCGCCGAGCTGGTCAAGGAGAAGAAGATCGAGGGCATCGCCGAGCTGCGCGACGAGTCCGACAAGGACGGCCTGCGGGTGGTGATCGAGGTCAAGCGCGGCGAATCCGGCGAGGTGGTAGTCAACAACCTCTTCGCCCAGACCCAGCTGCAGACCGTCTTCGGCATCAACATGGTCGCCATCGACAACGGCCAGCCGAAGATCCTCAATCTCAAGGAGATCCTCGAGGCGTTCATTCGCCACCGCCGCGAAGTGGTCACCCGGCGCACCCTCTTTGAGCTGCGCAAGGCGCGCGAACGGGGACATATCCTCGAGGGCCTCACCGTCGCGATCTCCAATATCGATGAGGTCATCGAACTGATCAAGGGCTCGCCCAACGCCGCCGAGGCCAAGGAGAAGCTGCTCGCCCGCACCTGGCCGCCGGGGCAGGTCACCGGCATGCTCGAGCGGGCCGGCGCCACCTCCTGCAAGCCCGAGGACCTCGAGGAGGGCTTCGGCCTCGACCAGGCCGGCAGCCAGTATCGCCTGTCCCCGGCCCAGGCCCAGGCCATCCTCGAGCTGCGCCTGCACCGCCTGACCGGCCTGGAGACCGAGAAGCTGCTCGACGAGTACCTGGGCATCCTCGAGAAGATCGCCGAGCTGATGGCGATCCTGGCCTCCGCCGAGCGCCTGCTCGAGGTGATCCGCGAGGAGCTGATCGCGGTGCGCGACCAGTTCGGCAATCCGCGCAAGACCGAGATCCAGGCCAGCCACCTCGACCTCTCCATGGAGGACCTGATCGCCGAGGAGGACATGGTGGTCACCGTGTCCCGTACCGGCTACGCCAAGACCCAGCCGCTCTCCGACTACCAGGCCCAGCGCCGCGGTGGTCGCGGCAAGTCGGCCACCGCCATGAAAGACGAGGATGTCATCGAGCACCTGCTGGTGGCCTCTACCCACGACACCGTGCTGCTGTTCTCCAACCGCGGCAAGGTCTACTGGCTCAAGGTCTACGAGATGCCGGCGGCCAGCCGTGGCTCGCGGGGCAAGCCGCTGGTCAACATGCTGCCGCTGGACGAGGGCGAGGCGATCAACGCCATCCTGCCGGTGCGCCACTATGATCCGGACAACTACATCTTCTTCGCCACCGCTCGCGGTACGGTGAAGCGCACCAGCCTCGAGCAGTTCTCGCGGCCGCGCAGCGTGGGCCTGATCGCCATCGACCTCGAGGAGGGCGATCGCCTGATCGGCGCCCAGATCACCTCGGGCAGCGACCACGTCATGCTGCTCTCCTCCAACGGCAAGGCGATCCGCTTCGAGGAGGGCAACGTGCGTGCCATGGGCCGCACCGCCCGCGGCGTACGCGGCATGCGCCTGCTCGACGATGCCGAGGTGATCAGCCTGATCATCCCCCAGAGCCAGCAGATTGATGCCGAGGCCGACGTCGAAGCGGAGGGCGAGGAGGGCACCACCGTCGAGCACGCCAACGGTGGCCAGATCTATATCCTCACCGCCTCCGAGAACGGCTACGGCAAACGCACCCGCCTCGAGGAGTTCCCGCTGCGCGGCCGCGGCGGCCAGGGTGTCATCGCCATGCAGACCAGCGAGCGCAACGGTTCGCTGGTCGCCGCCATGCAGGTCTACTCCTCCGACGAGATGATGCTGATCACCGACCGCGGCACCCTGGTGCGGACCCGCGTCGACGAGGTCTCGATCACCTCACGCAACACCCAGGGCGTGATGCTGATTCGCCTGGGCAACGACGAGAGGCTGGTCAAGACGGTGCGTATCGACGAGCCCGAGGAATCGGAGGAATCGGGGACAGACCCCCATTTCGATGGGAAGGACAATGAAGGGGAGCAAGATGGGGAATAAAGGAAATGGGGGTCTGTCCCCGATTCGCCACCACAACTTCTGCGCCGGTCCCGCGGCGCTGCCCACCGCGGTGCTGGAGCGGGCCCGCGACGAGATGCTCGACTACCGCGGCCATGGCCTCTCGGTGATGGAGATGAGCCACCGCTCGCCGGAGTATGTCGCCATCGCCGAGAAGGCCGAGGCGGACCTGCGCGAGCTGCTGGCCATCCCCGCCAACTACCGGGTGCTCTTCACCCAGGGTGGGGCGACCCAGCAGTTCGCTGCGGTGCCCTACAACCTGCTCGGTCAGGGAGGCAGCGCCAACTTCGTCGACACCGGCATCTGGAGCCGCAAGGCCATCGCCGAGGCGCGCCACCTGTTCGGTGATGTCCGGGTGGCGGCGTCGAGCGAAGCCGACGGCAATACCGCGGTGCCGCGCCCGGAGCAGCTCGAGCTCTCCGCTGACGCCGCCTACCTGCACTACACCGCCAACGAGACCATCGGCGGCCTGGCCTTTGACTACATTCCCGGCAGTGAAGGTGGCGGGCCGCGCCGGCCGGACGGCAGCGAGGTGCCTCTGGTCTGCGACATGTCCTCGTCGATCCTTTCCGGCCCGCTGGATGTCTCGCGGTTCGGCATCATCTATGCCGGTGCCCAGAAGAACATCGGCCCGGCCGGCCTGGTGGTGGTGATCGTGCGCGAGGACCTGCTCGACCGCGCGCGGCCCGACATGCCCTCGCTGTTCGGCTACAAGGCCCTGGCCGAGGCCGGCTCCATGGTCAATACCCCGGCCACCTACAGCTGGTACCTGGCAGGGCTGGTGTTCGAGTGGCTCAAGGACGATATCGGCGGCCTTGCGGCCATGGAGGCGATCAACGCCCGCAAGGCCGCCAAGCTCTACGCGGCCATCGATGCCAGCGCGCTCTACTCGAATCCCATCGCGCCGGCCAACCGCTCACGCATGAACGTGCCCTTCGTGCTTGCCGACGAGCGCCTGGACAAGCCGTTCCTCGCCGAGGCTGAAGAGGCCGGGCTGTTGAACCTCAAGGGTCACCGCAGCGTGGGGGGCATGCGCGCGAGCCTCTACAACGCCGTGCCCGAGGCCGCCGTGGATGCGCTGATCGACTTCATGGCCGATTTCGAAAACAGAAGGGGCTGATAAAACCATGAGTGACACCCCCATCGATCTCGATGCGCTGCGTGACCGCATCGACGACCTGGACAGCCAGCTGCTGACGCTGATGAACGAGCGCGCCGAGTGCGCCCAGCGGGTCGCCCAGGTCAAGACCGCCGCCGACGCCGGGGCGGTGTTCTATCGCCCCGAGCGGGAAGCCCAGGTGCTGCGCCGGATCATGGCGCTCAACAAGGGTCCGCTGGACAGCGAGGAGATGGCGCGGCTGTTCCGCGAGATCATGTCCGCCTGCCTGGCCCTGGAGCAGCCCATCAAGGTCGCCTACCTGGGACCGGAGGGCACCTTCACCCAGCAGGCCACCCTCAAGCACTTCGGCGAGAGCGCGGTGAGCCTGCCCATGGCCGCCATCGACGAGGTGTTCCGCGAGGTCGAGGCCGGCGCGGTCAACTACGGCGTGGTGCCGGTGGAGAACTCCACCGAGGGAGTGATCAACCACACCCTGGACTCCTTCATGGACTCCGGCCTGCGCATCTGCGGCGAGGTGGTGCTGCGAATCCACCATCACCTGCTGGTGGCCGAAACCACTCGTCAGGACAAGGTCTCGCGCATCTACTCGCATCCGCAGTCCTTCGCCCAGTGCCGCAAGTGGCTCGACGCCCACTATCCCCAGGCCGAGCGGGTGCCGGTCTCCTCCAATGCCGAGGCGGCGCGCCTGGTCAAGACCGAGTGGCACAGTGCGGCCATCGCCGGTGACATGTCGGCCAAGCTCTACGGCCTGACCCGGCTCGCCGAGAAGATCGAGGATCGCCCGGACAACTCCACGCGCTTTTTGATCATCGGCAACCAGGACGTGCCGATGTCCGGCGAGGACAAGACCTCCATCGTGGTGGCCATGCGCAACCAGCCGGGTGCCCTGCACGACCTGCTGGAGCCGTTCCATCGCCACCAGATCGACATGACCCGCCTGGAGACCCGCCCCTCGCGCAGCGGCGTGTGGAACTATGTGTTCTTCATCGACTTCAAGGGTCACCGCGACGAGCCCCGGGTCGCCGCGGTGCTGGAGGAGGTGCGCCTGCGTGCCGCCGAGGTGAAGGTGCTGGGCTCCTACCCCGTCGGCGTGCTCTGAGGCATGGCATCACTGGTGAAACAGCCGGTCGCCGAGTCCCGCATCCTGATCGTCGGGCTCGGCCTGATCGGCGGCTCCCAGGCCGCGGCTCTGCGCGACGCCGGGTTTCGGGGCGCCATTCTCTCTTGTGACCCCGACCCGGACGAGATCGCCCGCGGCATCGAGATGGGGCTGATCGACGGCGGCGACACGCGTCTCGAGAACGTCATCGACGACGTCAGCCTGGTGGTGCTGGCGGTGCCGGTGCTGGCCATGCGTGGCGTGATGGGCGAGCTCGCCGGCCTGCTTGCGCGCGCCGCCCCTGAGGTGGTGATCACCGATGTGGGCAGCACCAAGGCCGCCATCCGCGACTGCGCCATCGCCGCCTTCGGCCGCGTGCCGCCGAACCTGGTGCTTGGCCATCCCATCGCCGGCTCCGAGAAGAGTGGTGTGGCGGCGGCCAACCCCGAGCTCTATGTCGACCACAAGGTGATCCTCACGCCCGAGCCGGATACCGACCCGGCGGCGCTTGCCCGTGTGCGTGCGCTGTGGGCGGCATGCGGCGCCGAGGTGCTGGAGATGGACGTGGCGCGCCACGACCAGGTGCTGGCCCGTACCAGTCACCTGCCGCACCTGCTGGCCTTCTCGCTGGTGGATACCCTGGCCCGCCAGGACGAGCGCCTCGAGATCTTCCGCTACGCCGCCGGCGGCTTTCGCGACTTCACCCGTATCGCCGGCAGCGATCCGGTGATGTGGCGCGATATCTTCACCGCCAACCGCGATGCCGTGCTCGCCTCCCTCGACGACTTCGAGGCCGGTGTGGCGCGGCTGCGTGATGCCGTGGAGCGCGGCGATGGCGACGCCATGCTGGCGACCTTCGATCGCGCGAGCCACGCCCGGCACTACTTCGAATCCCTGCTCAACAAGACCAGTTATCAGGCGGAATACCAGATGCAACAGCAAGGCAAGCTGCGTTACCGGGTGAGCCCCGGCGGCGCCGTGGTCGGACGCATCCGCGTGCCCGGCGACAAGTCGATCTCCCACCGCTCCATCATGCTCGGCGCCCTGGCCGAGGGGGTTACCGAGATCAAGGGTTTCCTGGAGGGCGAGGACAGCCTGGCGACCCTGCAGGCGTTCCGCGAGATGGGCGTGGCCATCGAGGGCCCCCACCAGGGCCGCGTGACCGTCCACGGTGTGGGCATGCACGGCCTCAAGGCGCCCTCCGGCCCCCTCTACGTGGGCAACGCCGGCACCGCCATGCGCCTGTTTGCCGGGCTGCTGGCCGGCCAGGCCTTCGATACCGAGCTGACCGGCGACACCTCGCTGACCAAGCGCCCCATGAACCGGGTGGCCGATCCGCTGCGCCTGATGGGTGCCGAGATCGACACCGCCGAGGGCGGTCGCCCGCCGCTGCATCTCCACGGCGGCCGTGCGCTCAAGGGCATCACCTACGACATGCCCATGGCCAGCGCCCAGGTGAAGTCCTGCCTGCTGCTCGCCGGCCTCTACGCCGAGGGTGAGACCCGCGTGCGCGAGCCGGCACCGACCCGCGACCATACCGAGCGCATGCTGACCGGATTCGGCTACGCGGTGCATCGCGAAGGCGACACCTGCTGGCTCGAGGGTGGCGGCAAGCTCACCGCGGCCCCCATCGACGTGCCCAGCGATATCTCCTCGGCCACCTTCTTCCTGGTGGCGGCGGCGATCACCCCCGGCTCCGACCTGGTGCTGGAGCATGTCGGCATCAATCCGACCCGCATCGGGGTGATCAATATCCTCCAGCTCATGGGGGCCGACCTGCGCCTGACGAACGTGCGTGAGGTGGGCGGCGAGCCGGTGGCCGACCTGCATATCCGCTACGCTCTCCTCAAGGGCATCGAGATCCCGGTGGATCAGGTGCCGCTGGCCATCGACGAGTTCCCGGCGCTGTTTATCGCCGCGGCCAACGCCGAGGGCACCACGCGGCTGCGTGGTGCCGAGGAGCTGCGGGTCAAGGAGTCCGACCGGCTGCAGGCCATGGCCGACGGACTGGCCGCCATCGGCGTCGAGCACACTCTGTATCCCGATGGCATCGATATCGTGGGCGGTGCCAATGTCGAGGGCGCCAACGACTCTTCGCCAAGCTATGGCGGCGGGCGCATCGACAGCCTCGAGGATCACCGCATCGCCATGGCGTTTGCCATCGCCGCCCTGCGCGCCAGTGGGGAGATCATCATCGATGACTGCGCCAACGTGGCCACCTCCTTCCCCGGGTTCGTCGACCTGGCACGCAGGGTGGGGCTGACACTGCAGGAAGAGTCGGGCGAGGAGGACGCATGAGTGAATCCCGGACCCATACCCAGGCACCGGTGCTGGCCATCGATGGCCCCGGCGGTGCCGGCAAGGGCACCATCAGCCGCCTGGTCGCCGAGCGGCTGGGCTGGCACTTGTTGGATAGCGGTGCCCTCTATCGCCTGACCGCCCTGGCCGCCGGCAAGCATGGCGTGGCCCTGGAGGACGAGGCGGGTCTCGCCGAGGTGGCGCGCGGTCTCGATGTGGTGTTCGTGGCCGAGGCCGACTCCACCCGGGTGCTGCTCGAGGGCGATGACGCCACCATCACCATCCGCACCGAGCAGGTGGGCGACGCCGCCTCGCGGGTCGCCGCACTGCCCGCGGTGCGCGAGGCGCTGCTGAGCCGCCAGCGCGACTTCCGCAAGCGCCCGGGCCTGGTGGCCGACGGGCGTGACATGGGCACGGTGGTATTCATTGATGCGCCGCTGAAGATCTTTCTCACCGCGAGTGCCGAGGAACGCGCCCATCGCCGCCAGCGCCAGTTGCGAGAGGCCGGGGTGGATGCTAGTCTATCGAGTCTTTTGAAGGAGATTCAGGCGCGCGACGCCCGCGATATGCAGCGCAGCGTGGCGCCACTCAAGCCGGCCGATGACGCCATCACGCTTGATACCACGCGCCTGACGATACCGGAAGTGGTGGATCGGCTGACGGAGCTCCTGACCCAACGCGGTCTGCTCCCCGACGCCTGAAACTCCCTTGCGGCGCCTCCGGCAGCATGTGATGACGTGGCTCGGCACCGTTAGCCGTGAGCCGAGCCAGGTCGAACCAGCGCCAACATCTCCGGGGGTTTGGTGAATAAGGCCCGCACTCGCTGGTGGTGCGGAGGAAGCGGCTCCGCCGCACTTTAACGTTGATCACGTAGGAACATCATGAGCGAAAGCTTTGCTGAACTTTTTGAACAGTCTCTCCAGGACATCAACATGGAGCCCGGCGCCATCGTCGTGGCTACCGTCGTCGACATCGAGGGTGACTGGGTCACCGTCAATGCCGGCCTGAAGTCTGAAGGTCAGATCCCCTCGGCCCAGTTCCGTGACGAGAACGGCGAACTGGCCATCGCCATTGGCGACGAAGTGCACGTCGCCCTGGAAGCCGTCGAGGACGGTTTCGGCGAGACCCGCCTCTCCCGCGAGAAGGCCAAGCGCGCCGAAGCGTGGAAGGTGCTGGAAGCCGCCTTCGAGAAGGACGAGATCGTCAAGGGCGTGATCAACGGCAAGGTCAAGGGCGGCTTCACCGTCGACGTCGACTCCATCCGTGCCTTCCTGCCGGGTTCCCTGGTCGACGTGCGTCCGGTGCGCGACACCACGCACCTCGAGAACAAGGAACTCGACTTCAAGGTCATCAAGCTCGACCCGAAGCGCAACAACGTTGTCGTTTCCCGTCGCGCCGTGCTCGAGGCCGAGAATAGCGCCGAGCGTGAGGCCCTGCTCGCCACCCTGCAGGAAGGCCAGCAGATCGTCGGTATCGTCAAGAACCTCACCGACTACGGCGCCTTCGTCGACCTGGGCGGCGTCGATGGCCTGCTGCACATCACCGACATGGCCTGGAAGCGCATCAAGCATCCGAGCGAGATCGTGGCCGTGGGCGACGAGATCACCGTCAAGGTGCTCAAGTTCGACCGCGAGCGCAACCGCGTCTCCCTGGGCCTGAAGCAGCTGGGCGAAGATCCCTGGGTCAACATCAAGGATCGTTACCCGGAAGGCACCAAGGTTCACGCCACCGTCACCAACCTCACCGACTACGGCTGCTTCGCCGAGCTGGAAGAGGGTGTCGAGGGTCTGGTCCACGTCTCCGAAATGGACTGGACCAACAAGAACATCCATCCGTCCAAGGTCGTCCAGGTCGGCGACGATGTGGACGTCATGGTCCTGGATATCGACGAGGAGCGTCGTCGTATCTCCCTGGGTATCAAGCAGTGCACCGCCAATCCCTGGGAGACCTTCAGCGCCACCTACAACAAGGGCGACCGTGTTGCCGGCACCATCAAGTCGATCACCGACTTCGGCATCTTCATCGGCCTGGAAGGCGGCATCGACGGTCTGGTTCACCTCTCCGACATCTCCTGGACCGATACCGGCGAAGAAGCGGTTCGCCAGTTCAAGAAGGGTGACGAGGCCGAGGCCGTGATCCTCTCCATCGATCCGGAGCGTGAGCGCATCTCGCTGGGCATCAAGCAGCTGGATACCGATCCGGTCTCCGAGTTCCTGGCAGTCAACGACAAGGGCTCCATCGTCACCGGCCGCGTGGTCGAGGTCGATGCCAAGCAGGCCCAGGTCGAGCTGGCTACCGATGTCGTTGCCGTGCTCAAGGCCTCCGAGATCAGCGCCGACCGCGTCGAGGATGCTCGCAACGTCCTGAACGAAGGCGACAGCGTCGAGGCCCGCATCATCGGTGTCGATCGCAAGAACCGTCAGATCAACCTCTCCATCAAGGCCAAGGATCAGGACGACACTCGTCAGAACCTGAAGAAGCTGCGTGAAGAGGCGCCCGAGAGCGGTGGCCCGACCACCATCGGCGACCTGATCAAGCAGCAGATGGGTCAGGACTGATCGGAAGCACGCTTCCGACGGACAAGAACCGCCGCCCTTCGGGGCGGCGGTTTTTTTTAGGGGGCACATATGCGAAGTCACCTTGCGGCATCGGCGGGCCCCTTTGCTGTTCGGCTGTTGGGTGAACTCTGGATTCAGTAAATCGTCCAGACGACATTCACGGCGTCGGTGCCCAGGAGTTCAACTTCCTCGGGTTGCTTGGCAACTTACCCGGTGGACTCCATGAAATGTTATCGCCCTTATAAAGTGCGACAACTTGCTTCAATCGGATAACTCGCCCAGACTATTGCAATAAGACGTTATTACCACACATAATACTTCCCCGTTGTTTCCCGCCAAACCCGCATCAAGGAAAACACTAGATGTCACTTCTCAATGACTACATGCAGATGGAACAGCAGCTGAAGGAACTCCAGTCCAACCTGGACAAGCTGCAGAACGACAAGCGTCTCCAGAGCGAGCTCGAGTTCAAGGACAAGCTGGAAACGCTGATGAAGGAGTACGACAAGAGTGCCGCGGACGTCATCGCGCTGCTCGACCCCAAGCCGGCGGCCTCAGTCCCGAAGGCGGCGGCTTCCTCCGCCACCGGCACGCGCCGCAAGCGCAAGCTGAAGATCTACAAGAATCCCAACACCGGTGAAGTCGTCGAGACTCGCGGTGGTAATCAGAAGACCCTGAAGGCGTGGAAGGACGAGTTCGGTTCCGATACCGTCGAGTCCTGGCTGGTGCGTGTCGAAGAGTAAGCCTGCGAGTTGGTTTCGCGTTGCCGGTTTTCTCTCTATATACCGGTAACCGAGACCGCTAAACATGACAACGGCGCCTCAGGGCGCCGTTTGCGTGATGGCCGACCCTGCAGTGTCAGCTGATCTCGAGCAGTGGCAACTGGAGTTCAATTCCCGAAGCCCCCTTGATCAGGCGTACGGGATCGCCACTGTAGTGCTCGGACATCTCGGGCAGCGTTGCCAACACGCCCGCCAGCATGGGCTCGAGCCCGGCGGGGTCGGGAAGGTCGAGGCAGGCAACCCGTGCCTCTGGCAGCTGGAGCAGTCGCAGCGACGGCGGAATCGCCAGCGAGTCTGCCGCCCGGCCATCCACCAGCACCCCGATATCGCGCCTGGGCAGGGCGGCCTCGGGACCCATGGCATACAGCAGCATGATCGCTGCTGCCCGTTCGGGGGCACCCGGCAAGGGCAGCTGATAGCCGTTGAGGCTCTCGTGCCAGCTGTCCGGTGCAGGGAGTGCGGCGCCCGGCTCATACTGGCGCGCGACCACTGCCGAACAAGGCGCTATTCGCTGTATGCGTGGTGAGAGCTCCCCGCCTGCTTCGCTGGCTGCCTTTGCCAGTGCCCTGCGTCCCGACTGGCGGTGTTCCCGCGGGGTGCAGCGGAAGTGGCGCAGGAAGGCGCGACTGAAGGCCGAGTGGTTGGTGTAGCCGCTGCGGCTGGCGACTTCCCGAATGCCGAGGGGCGTATGGACCAGCAACCTGCCGGCCTTTTCGAGACGCAGGGCCTCTCGATAGGCGCTGGGTGACATGCCGAAGTACTGGCGGAAACGCCGCCTGACCTGGGAGGTGGAGTAGCCCAGTCTCTCGGCCAGCGCTGCTATGCTTTCCTGGCTCTCCAGGGTGTCCTGCAGCCAGATCTCTGCTCGCACAATTTCATTGAACATTGTCTGGCCCTGTTCCTTGCGATGATCCCATCCGGGCATGGTTCGGCCCTCTTTTTTGCGAGGCCGTTGCTGGGGCCTCACATTCCGGGGCATGGTCGCGTGTCGCGCCTGATTCCTTTATGCGTTCTAAGCAACAACAAAGGCAAGTTTGGAATACACTTTTGCGCGCTGATGCATAGTTTCACTGCTCCCGGTCACAGTCTGGATCAAGGGCGTAATTCCCGGCTAATCCTGGGAGGGGGAACAGGGCTATCGTAGCTAGCCATAGGGTGATAGCGAAAGGCGCCGGGAAAGCCTTTCCATCTGCGGTAGCCCTGGCAGGAGGAAGGGCGCCCCTTAGCCGCGCGCGTGAATAGGGGTATAATCGCGGTTTCCCCACTCGGGCGGACGTGCCGCGCGCTCTTGCCGTTCGCCCGCTTTACGACGATCAGGCATGAAACATCACACACCACGCAACGCCATGGGCGAGCGCGATAAGCTTCGCCAGTTCCGGGAACTCGACGACGCCTTCGCCGAGGCACTACGCGAGCTGGACTCTTCTCCAGCGGCCGAGCCACCCGCCGAACTCCAAAGCAGGCAGCCAGCAGCGGCGGAGGAGGAGGTCGCACTGGCCGAGTCTGGTGAGGATTTCGAGCAGCGTCTCGAGGCGCTGATGGCGGAGTACGAGCTCTCTGCCGAGCGTGTCAGGGAGCTGTTGCAGACCCTGCAGCGCTACGGGCTGAGCGCCTGACGCCTTCCTTCCTACCCCTCTCCGGTATCCAGCTCCAGCGCGGCGATGCGGGCCAGCGCCTGGTCGCGGTGGCTGCCACACAGCTCGCTGTCGAACGCGAAGCGGGCGCAGACCGCTGGACGGCGCGGATCGCCGAACAGCCGGCAGAGGTTGGCGTCGTCGAGCTGCACGCAGCGCACGCCCGCCGGCTTGCCATTCGGCATGCCGGGAATCGGCGAGGAGATCGAGGGGGCGATGCAGCAGGCGCCACAACCGGGCCGACAACCGTCATGGCTCATGGCGTGACTCGTCCAGGAGCGGCATAGGGCAGGGGATCGTCGACGCCGTGGGTGGCGAAGGCGGCCAGCCGCTCGCGACAGCTGCCGCAGCGCCCGCAGGCCAGCTCATCTCCCCGGTAGCAGGTCCAGGTGTCGGCGTAGTCGAGCCCCATGGCCAGGCCGTCGGCGAGGATCTCGGCCTTGCTGGCGTGCAGGTAGGGCGTATGGATCTCGACGGCCTCGAAGTTGGCGATGCCCGCCACGGTGTTCATCGCTTCGACGAACGCGGGGCGGCAATCCGGATAGAGCACATGGTCGCCGCCATGGGCGCCGTAAACGACCCGCCCGGCGCCGATGTTCACCGCCTTGGCGATGGCAAGCGAGAGCAGGATCATGTTGCGGTTCGGCACCACAGTGGCTGCGAGGTTCTCCTCGCCGTACTCTCCCTCGGGCAGCGCGCGGTCGGCGTCGGTCAGGGCGGAGTTGTCGATCAGGCCATGGATGGCGCGAATATCCACCACCTGGTGGGGTACGCCCAGGTCGTGGCAGACGCGTGCGGCCACCTCGAGCTCTCGGGCATGGCGCTGGCCGTAGTCGAAGGAGAGGGCGTGGACCTCGTGCCCCTCGCGCAGGGTGCGGTGCAGCACGGTGTAGGAGTCCATGCCCCCGGAGTAGATCACCACGCTGGCGAGGCCGGCCGCCGTGGGGGAAGCAGAAGAAGTCATGGGGTCACTCTGGTCGGAGAATTTGTCGCGCCGCAGCGCGGCGTTCCGGGGTCCGGTCCGGAAGGGGATGCATTCTACTGGACCCTCAGGTTGAGGCAAACGGGTGCCGGCCTGTTGCCAGCGCCTTTCGCCATGGCCCTATAGCGTGCTGGTTGCTGCTATAATATGCGCCCCTCATTTAAAGCGCCCCCGGGCGCCATCGTCCTGACAACGGTGATCCCACATGCAAGCTCCCGAACTGCTCTCCCCGGCGGGGACGTTCAAGAACATGCGCTACGCCTTCGCCTATGGCGCCGATGCCGTCTATGCCGGCCAGCCGCGCTACTCGCTGCGCGTGCGCAACAACGACTTCAAGATCGACAACCTGCACAAGGGCATCGCCTATGCCCATGAGCGGGGCAAGCAGTTCTATGTGGCCTCGAACATCGCGCCGCACAACAGCAAACTGAAGACCTACCTGCGTGACATGGAGCCGGTGATCGAGGCCGGCCCGGATGCGCTGATCATGTCCGACCCGGGCCTGATCATGATGATTCGCGAGCGCTGGCCCGAGCAGGTGATCCACCTCTCGGTGCAGTCCAATGTGGTCAACTGGGCGGCGGCCCGTTTCTGGCAACAGCAGGGCATCAGCCGCATCATCCTCTCGCGTGAGCTGTCACTTGAAGAGATCGCCGAGATCCGTGCCGAGTGTCCCGACCTCGAGATCGAGACCTTCGTCCACGGCGCGCTGTGCATCGCCTACTCCGGACGCTGCCTGTTGTCTGGCTACTTCAATCACCGCGATCCCAACCAGGGCACCTGCACCAACGCCTGTCGCTGGCAGTACAACACCGTCGCCGCGTCCCGCGACGAGACCGGCGACCTGGTCCCGGCCAACTCGGCCGCGGCGCACGCCGCCAGCGGCCTGTGGACCCCGGGAGAGGGAGGCGCCCAGGGTGGACTGATCGCCTCCGGCGGCGGCAGCACTCGCCACAGCACCGCCACCGCCGGCGGCGTGGAGGGCCAGGACGAGCTTTCGGCGCTGATCGAGGATGCCACCCGCCCCGGCGAGCTGATGCCGATCTTCGAGGACGAGCACGGCACCTACATCATGAACTCCAAGGACCTGCGCGCCGTCCAGCACGTGCCGAGGCTCACCGAGATGGGTGTCACCTCGCTGAAGATCGAGGGGCGCACCAAGTCCCACTACTATGTGGCGCGCACCGCCCAGGTCTATCGCCGTGCGATCGACGACGCCGTAGCCGGCCGTCCCTTCGACATGCGCCTGATGGACGAGCTCGATAACCTGGCCAACCGCGGTTATACGGAGGGCTTCTATCGCCGTCATGTCCACGACGAGTACCAGAACTACGAGCGCGGCAACTCCGTGGGTGTGCACCAGCAGTTCGTCGGCGAGGTGATCGGCTACGACCCCGACCGCGGCGTGCTCGAGGTCGACGTCAAGAACCGCTTCGAGGCGGGAGACAGCATGGAGCTGATGCTGCCCGGCGGCAATCGCCGCTTCACCCTCGAGCATATCGAGAACCGGCGCGGCGAATCCGTGGGCGCCGCCCCCGGTTCCGGCCACGTGGTGCGCATCCCGGTGCCCGGTGAGGCGATCGCCCCCGAGCGCATCGAGTTCGCGCTGCTGATGCGCGACCTCGACTGATTCCGGTTCGGGTCTTCTGTCTCGGTATGTCGCTGCGTGGCGACAGTGGAATCCATGCCGACTGCATGATTGGGGACTAGGCTATCGTCATCCACCCATGGAACCGGAGGTTCTCATGAGCAAGCGAATCGATCTGCGCACGGCCCTGGCCGCATCCGGCCTGGCACTGCTGCTGGCAGCCGGCCCGGCGCTGGCCCAGCCCGCCGACAACCCTGGCCGTGGCCAGGGTCAGGGCCAGGAACAGCGCAAGGGCCCCCCCGGCCAGCAGAAGCAGAAACAGCAGCAGGAGACCCGGGAAACTCGCAAGCGTCGCGAGGAGTCCTACCGCGAGCGTCGTGACGATGACTATCGTGACCGCGAGCGCCGCGACTACGACAAGCGTCGCGACCGCGATGACCGCCGTGACTACGGCGAACGCCGCGATTACGATGACCGCCGCGACTATCGCGACCGCGACAGGCCGATCATCGACGAGCGTGACCTGCGTCGCCTCTTCGGGGAACGCCGCGACTGGGTCCGCGAGGATGAGCGTGCGGGTCTGCCGCCCGGCATTCGCATGAACCTGGAGCGCGGCAAGCCGCTGCCCCCGGGGATCGCCAAGCGCTTCGACGAGCGTGCCCTGCGCGACCTGCCGCGCTATGACGGCTACGAGTGGCGCCGCGTCGGCCCCGATGCGATCCTGGTCGATGCCGCCAACGAGGTGATCTATCGGGTGATCCGCGACGTGCTCTACTAGGCCCGCAAGGCCCGGACGCCAGCCGGGACAACAACGAGCCCGCCCCTCGAAAAGGGGCGGGCTCGTTGCATTGATACCTGGACCTGAAAGGGCGTCAGCCCTTGCGCAGCGAGGTGTTGAGATGGTCGACCACCTCGGCCCAGTCGGCATCCTCCTCGATCGCCTCGCGCAGGAACTCCGCCTGGCCCTCGTTCCAGCAGGGGGCGTCGGGCAGGGCGATATCCTCGGGGATCGGGGCATGACGATCGATGAAGCGCTTGATCGCCTCGGGCTCGGAGGCGAGCCCAAGCTGCTCGAAGAGCTCGGTGAAGGGATGGTCAGGATGTTCCATGACGGTGCTCCTTGCGTTGGCCAAGGGCGGTACCTGAGTGGCGACCGCGGGGAATGCCCTTCCCACCATAGCCGCTCTGCGCGCCTGTTGCCTGACCGACGTCAACGTTTGGCTTTCCGCTACAATCGCTCGCCCACCAGGGGAGAGAGGAAGCGCTGCCGCCGCTCGACATCGGTGAGTGGCTGGGCGAGCAGATGGACCAGCTTGGTCAGGGCCGCCTCGGGCGTCATGGCATCCCCCGAGATCACCCCGGCCGCCTTGAGACCCTGGCCGGCGGCGTAGTCGCCGGGGCTGATGGCGCCATGCGGGCACTGACTGATGGCGACCAGCAGCTTGCCCTCGCCGCTGGCCCTGGCCAGGACCCCCAGCAGGGCCGGGTCCTCGGGGATATTGCCACCGCCCCATACCTCGAGCAGGGCCCCCTTGAGGTGGGAGTCGTCCAGCCACGCCGCCAGCTGGCGGGCGGTAATGCCGGGCCATAGGGCGATCCGGGCTACCCCGCCATCGCACAGGGGGGCATAGTCGGGCAGCTCGAAGCGTGGCGCGCCGCGCTGCTGTCGCTGCAGGCCGCGGCCCGGATAGAGCACGGCATCGCTGCCGACCCCCTCGCCGAGCAGCGGATAGTTGGGGCTGGTGAAGGCCGCCGCGTCGCGGGTATGCCACTTGCGGGCGCGCACGCCGCGCAGCAGCCTGCCGTCGAAGGCGATGGCGACCTCCTGCAGCGCCGGGTTGGCGGCGAAGCGCAGCGCCAGGGCCACGTTCTCCGCGGCATCACTGCCGGGCGCTTCCAGGGGCTGCATGGCGCCGGTAAGCACCACCGGTCGGTCGATGCCCTGCAGCTGATAGGCGAGGCTAGCGGCGCTCCAGGCCAGGGTGTCGGTGCCGTGGAGCACCACGATGCCGGCGTGGTCGCGGTAGCGCGCGGCGATCACCCCGGCCAGCCGCGACCAGTCGCGGGGGATGGCGGCGCTGGAGTCGATGGGCGCGTCGAAGGCGAGCAGCCGGTAGGGTGGCAAACCGGCACCAGGCCCTGGTGGCAGCTGCTCCAGGGCGTGCGCGAGCCGCTCGGCGATATCGCCGCCCGGCGCTAGCCCCTCGGGCGTCTCGCGCATGCCCAGGGTGCCGCCGGTGTAGATCACCAGCAGGGGACGAGAAGGGTCGGATACGGGGGCGGTCATGGGCGGCTCCGGGGCGATGGCAGCGCCCAATGATACCCGGTGACCGTGGCGTCACAACCCCACGCTGCCACCCCATCGGCTGTCATGGTGCCACTGCGACCCGGATGCCATCCTCGACCCGCTCACCGGGGTGCACGATCACGCGGTCCCCGACCTCCACGCCTGCCAGCACCTGGGTGACCAGCCCGCGGGCCTCCAGGGCGATCTCCTTGCCGTCATCCATTGCCGGCCCTCCTGGCGATGCACTGCCCACAGTCTAGTGGTGGGGCGGCATTTCGGCATTGACCCGAGGCAGGGGGAGCGAGGCGCTAGCGGGTCACCACCTGCCCGCTGTCGTCGATCTCCAGGCGTCGATTGCGTCCGGCGAACAGCGCGAAGCCGGCGGCGAGGGCGCAGATCGTCACCAGCACGCTGGTGATGGCGGTGAGGCCCAGGCCGAACTGGAGCATCACGCCCACGCCCAGCGGGCCCATGGCGGCCAGGGTGTAGCCACCGCCCTGGGCCAGCCCGGAGAGTTTTCCGGCCAGGCGCGAGTTGCCGGTACGCAGCACGATCAGCGTCAGCGCCATGCTGAAACTGCCGCCCTGGCCCAGGCCGAGGAGGATCACGCCGAGCCAGCGCAGCGAGGGCGTGGCCTGGAGCAGCAGCCAGAATCCCGTGGCGCTCAGGGTCAGCACGCAGAGCAGGGCGGGTCGCTGGTCCCGACCCAGGCGCGCCAGCCAGGGCGCGGCGAGGGCGGCGGGTAGCTGCACCATCACCGAGGCACCCATCATCCAGCCCGCCTCGGCCTCGCCGTAGCCGCGGGCCACCAGCAGGGTGGGCAGCCAGCCGAAGACGATATAGGCCAACGACGATTGCAGCCCCATCAGCAGCATGACCTGCCAGGCCAGGGGCTGGCCCAGCACCGAGCGCATCGAACCGCCGCCCCCGGGCAGCGCCGCCTCGTCGCGGCGGGGAGACAACGCCAGCCAGGCCAGCAGGGCGATGAGGGCCAGCAGCGACCAGCTGGCCAGCCCCAGGTGCCAGGCTCCCAGCCAGTCGGCCAGGGGAATGCTCAGCCCCGCCCCCAGGGCGCCGCCCAGGCACAGCGCCATGGTGTAGACACCGGTCATCAGGTCGGCACCGGCGGGGAGTTCGCGCTTGACCAGGGCCGGCAGCAGGGTACCGGCCACGCCGATGGCGGCACCGACCATCAGGGTGCCGATGAACAGGGTGGTGATCAGTGGCACGCCGCGCAGCGCAAGGCCGGCGGCCAGCAGCAGCAGGCCGGCGGCCAGGGCCCGCTCGGGCCCGAGGCGCTTGGCCAGCCAGGGGGCCAGAGGGGCGAACAGCCCCAGGCAGAGAACGGGAAGGGTGGTGAGGGCGCCGATGGCCAGCGGCGAGAGTCCGGTCTCCTGCTGGATGCGGGTCAGTACCGGGGCCAGGGAGGAGAGGGCGGGGCGCAGGTTGAGTCCCACCAGCACCATCAGGGCAATGAACAGGGCCAGGCTGGCCTTCGGTGTGCGCTCAGCCATCATCGTGGCGGCGCTCCCAGCCGGGCTTGGGTCGTGGGGAACGCGCTGCCCCCTCATCACGAGAGGCGAGCAGCGGGTGATCCTCGGTGCGGTTCTCGGGGCGAAAGACTACTTCCCCCGGCCGCCGGGGTGCCTCCTGCTCCGCCTGGCGGCGGATGCCGGAGACATCCTCGGCGCTGACCAGGGCGCCTGTACCGCCCAGCGGGTCCGGCCTGGCCACCAGACGGCCCTCATAGGTCCAGCAGCGCTGGGGCGCCTGGGCGAGCTGCCAGTCGCGCCCCCGCCAGCGCGCCTGGCCATCGGGGAGCAGCTGCAGTTCGTCGATCGGCACCAGGGCCTGGAAGAGCCGGGCATTGAGCACGGCTCCGCCCGCCAGCATGGTGACGGGGCCCTGGTACCCGGTTCCGGATTCGGCCAGTGCTGCCAGCACCGCCTTGCGGCTGGGCTTGGCGGGCAGGGTGGCGCGCCCGCACAGGTGAAGCAGGTCGCTGTCGACCTGCTTGATGACCCAGACCTCGATGGGCTGCTTGCCGAAGAGTCGTTTCAGCATGGTGGCGTGACGCTTGGTGGAGGAAACGAGCTACATTCGCATATTGCGATGCTGTCTGCCAGTCTGGCCTCAGGCCTGCTGGCGACCGCCGCCCCCACCGCGCCGACGCCGCCGAGTGGCGGTGGGCTGCTCGCCACCACGGCGCTGCCCCTGTCCCCGGTTCTGACCGGCGTCACCGCGCTTCTGGCCATTGCCGCCGCGGCCACCACCGCCACCGCGACGATTGCGGCCGTTCTCGATGGGCTCGGGCTTGGCATTGGGGTCGGGCTCGAAGCCGGGCTCGATGCGCTTCTCCAGGTCGCGCTTGATCAGCCGCTCGATGCCCTTGAGCAGGCCGTGCTCGTCGACGCAGACCAGCGAGACCGCCTGACCTTCGCTGCCGGCGCGGCCGGTGCGGCCGATGCGGTGCACATAGTCCTCGGCGACGTTGGGCAGCTCGAAGTTGACCACATGGGGCAGCTCCTCGATATCCAGGCCGCGGGCGGCGATGTCGGTGGCCACCAGCACCTGCAGATCACCGGTCTTGAAGGCGGCCAGCGCCTTGGTGCGTGCCGACTGGCTCTTGTTGCCATGGATCGCCATGGCCGGGATCTCCTGCTTGGAGAGCTGTTCGGCCAGGCGGTTGGCGCCGTGCTTGGTACGCGTGAAGACCAGTACCTGATGCCAGTCGTGCTCGGTGATCAGGTGGGCCAGCAGCTCGCGCTTCTTCTCGCGGTCGACACGATAGATCGCCTGGTCGACGAGCTCGGCGGTGGTGTTGCGGCGGGCGACCTCGATCATCTCGGGATCGTCGAGCAGCTTGTTCGCCAGCGACTGGATCTCGTTGGAGAAAGTCGCCGAGAAGAGCAGGTTCTGGCGCTTCTCGGGCAGCACGCGCAGGATCTTCTTGATGTCGTGAATGAAGCCCATGTCGAGCATGCGATCGGCTTCGTCGAGCACCAGGATCTCGACTTTCGACAGGTCGACGTGCTTCTGCTGCTGCAGATCGAGCAGGCGTCCCGGGGTGGCAACCAGCACATCCAGGCCCGGACGAATCGCGTCCACCTGGGGCTGCTGGCCCACGCCGCCGAAGATCACGTGGCTCTTGAGGGTCAGGTGGCGCCCATAGTCGGCCACGCTCTCGCCCACCTGGGCGGCCAGTTCGCGGGTCGGTGTCAGCACCAGGGCGCGCACCTGGCGCTTGCCGGGGCGCGGGCCGTCGGCCAGGCGCTGCAGCATCGGCAGGGTGAAGCCCGCGGTCTTGCCGGTCCCGGTCTGGGCGCTGGCGAGAAGGTCGCCGCCCTTGAGCACGGCGGGAATCGCCTTGAGCTGGATCGGGGTCGGGGTGGTATAGCCTTGTGCCTCGACGGCACTCAGCAGTTCGGCACGCAGGCCGAGGTCGGAAAAGGTCATGCGGTCTCCGCAGAACGCCTCGGCCGTGTCACGCAGTCGCGCGTGACCAGTCCCGGGCCGGGGCGTATAAAATTCGGGGGTCAGGGCGCGGCAGGAGGGACTCGCTGATGTGCCGCGAGCGCTATTATGCCAGATCGGTGGCCGCGACGCAGCTATTCTTGCGGGCGCTCCTGCTCAATGACCTCGGCGAGCCGCTCGGCCACTTCGTCCCAGCCACGGCCCAGCGCGCGCACCAGCGCCGGATAGCCGTCGGCCGCAAGGACGCTCTCCACGTCCAGGCTGTGCATGGCGAGCAGGCTGCCGTCGGGGGCATAAAGCCGAAAGCGCCCGCCGATCACCGCCAGGCCATCGTGGCGACCCTGGAAGCGGTCGATTTCCAGTGCCAGGCGCAGCGCCTGGGCCTCGCGACTCCCGGGCTCCTCGAGCATGACCCGGGTATCGGGCAGGCGGTTCGCCAGGCGGTCGCGCAGGGCGCGCTGCAGCTGGCGGCCCAGGGCCTCGGCCCACTGGTGCCCACGGGCCTCCACCAGGGTGATGTCGTCGACCTGCATGACGATGCCATCCACGTCCAGGTAATGGGCGAGCCGCGGTGACGCCAGCAGCAGCTGGTGGCGCGCCTCGGCGCCGGCCGCGTCCTGAACCGGAGCGGCGGGCAGGGTGTAGCGCTCGGGTGCCGGCGTGCTGCTGGCGCAGCCCCCCAGGGCGCCGCCCAGCAGCACCGTCATCAGGGTAACGCCGATCCATCGTCTTGCTTTCATCGCCTGATCTCCTTGTGCTCAGTCGTTGCGCGGTGCGCGGGGCAGCGGATCCTCGGCATCGAGGCTGTCGAAGAGCAGGGCGCGTGGATTGTCGGAGAGCGTCCGGGCCACCGGCTGCAGGTCGCGCATCAGCCGCTCCAGACGCTCCACGGCGCCGACCAGCTCCTGATAGGCCGCGGATTCGGGCGAGAGGCCCTCCAGAGTGCCGCGTAGCTCGGTCAGGGTGGCGTTGAGGTTGGCCGGCATCTGTCGCGTGCCGGGATCCTCGACCACTTCGCGCAACGAGGTGGAGAGGCTGCGTACCTCCTCGAGCATTGCCTGGGAGGCGGCCAGGTTGCGATCCAGGCCCTCGAGCAGCGGCTCCACCTCCAGGTCGTTGAGCTTGGCCAGCAGGTCGGTGACCTGGGATTCGATCAGCGCGAAGCCGCCGGAGGTGGTGGGGAAGACACGCTGTTCGGCGAAGGTCAGCGGCGCGTAGTCGTCCTCGAGGTCGCGGTGGAAGTTGAGGTCCACGAACAGCGCCCCGGTCAGCAGGTTGCCGCTCTTGAGGGTGGCACGCAGGCCCAGCTCGAAGAAGCGGTCATAGCGCTCCCGCCACTCCTCGATGTCGACCTCCTGATTCTCGATGCCCAGGCGCTGGGGTTCGATGCGGATCAGCACCGGGATGGCGAAGCCCCCGCGACCGGTGGGCTGCTCGGCGGTGAAGTTCCAGGGCACGGCGGCCACGGTGCCCACGCGGACCCCGCGGAACTCCACCGGGGCACCCTTGGAGAGGCCGCGGACCGAGTCATCGACCAGCAGCACGAACTCCAGGTAACGGTTGAAGGTACCCTGGCGCGCGGTGTCCTCGTCCGGGTAGAGGTTGAAGGTGGTGTCGGCCTCCACCGTGCCGCCCAGTGGCAGGTCCTCGGGCACGCCGAAGGTGACGCCACCGCCGAGCAGGGCCTCGAAGGATTCGACGTTGACCCGGAAGCCCTCGGAATCCAGGCGCAGATCGATGCCGCTGGCCGACCAGAAGCGGGTGCTCTCGGTGACCAGGCTGTCGTAGGGCGCCTCGATGAACACGCGATGCTGCATGCGACGGGTAGTGGCGTCGAAGGTGGCCTCCTCGACGCGGCCCACGGTGTAGCCCTGGTAGGTGACCGGGTCGCCGATGCGCAGCGAGTTGCCCAGCTGGCTGATAAGGTTGATGCGCAGGCCCGCGGCGCCGGCCGGTGCCACCGGGGGCTGGTCGCTGACCTCGAACTCGCGGGACTCAATCTCGCTCTCGCCTGGCTGCAGCTGGAGATAGGCGCCGGAGAGCACGGTACCCAGCCCGCTGATGCCCTCGCGACCGACACGCGGCTTGACCACCCAGAACTGGCTGTCCTCGACCAGCATCGCCTCGTTGCCGGGGCCCATGCGCGCGGTGATCACCGCCGTTGAGAGGTCCTCGGAGAGGTGCACCTGTTCGACCCGGCCCACCTCCACGTTGCGGGTCTTGATCAGGGTGCTGCCGGCCTCGATGCCCTCGGCGTTGCCGATGGTCAGGGTGATCTGCGGGCCGCGGCTGCGGTAGTTGTCCCATACCAGCCAGACACCGATCAGCAGCGCCACGATGGGCACGATCCAGATCGGCGAGAAGCGTGCCTGGGGCGTGGCCCTGGCGCGGTCGAGGGTGTCGGAGGCGTCGTCGTGACGCGGTGTGTCTTCACTCATCCAGAGTTTCCTTCCGGGTGTCGCCCATCGGGGGCGGACGTGCGTGGCGATCGCTCGCTGCGCGGCAGCGGGCTGTCCCAGAGCAGGCGCGGATCGAAGGTCATGGCGGCCACCATGGTGATCACCACCACGGCGCCGAAGGCCAGGGCGGCGGGCCCCGGTTCGATGGACATCAGTGAGCCGGCGCGTATCAGTGCTACCAGGATGGCGACGACGAAGACATCGATCATCGACCAGCGACCGATGAACTCGGTGATCCGGTAGAGCCGGGTGCGGGTGGCCGCATTGAGCTCGTTGCTGCGGCGAACCACCAGGCACAGCCAGGCCAGGGCCACCAGCTTGCCCACCGGCACGATCACACTGGCGATGAAGATGATCGCAGCCACCGGCCAGGAGCCCATCTGGATCAGCTCCACCACCCCGCCGACGATGGTGGAGGGTGAGCTCTGGCCCAGGCTGGTGGTGGTCATGATGGGATAGACATTGGCCGGGATATACATGATCGAGGCGCCGGCGAGTAGTGCCCAGGTCCGCTGCACGCTGTGGGGGTGGCGGGCATGCAGCGCCTCGCCACAGCGGTCACAGCGGCCATGGCCGTCGGCATCCAGGCGGCCGATCAGGCCACAGGTGTGGCAGCCGGAGAGTCGCTGGGGGGCGGCGGTCTCCCCGGTTCGGGTGCCCTCCGGAGCACGGGGTTCACCGGCCAGGGAGAACCACATCCAGTCGGCATCCAGCGACTGGGTGGTCATCAGCAGCAGCAGGGCGAAGGCGCAGAATGACCAGAACGACACCCCAAGGTCGATGTCGGCCATTCCGGCAATCTTGATCAGGCTGACCAGGGCACCAATGATGAAGACATCGGCCATCATCCAGGGATTGAGGTGGGCAAGCGAACGGGCGATGGTGCGACTGGCCGGCAGCGGGTCGTCGCGCAGCAGGCCCAGCTGCAGCCAGATCACCCCGGCCAGGTAGACCGCCGGCAGCACCACGATGGTCATGATCACGGCGCCACCCACCACCGGCTGGTGGAAGCCGATCAGGGTAGTGGCGGTCTGGCTCAGCTCGATCCGATTGCCGATGCCGCCCACGCTGAAGCTGAGGAAGGGGAAGGCGAGCGCCAGCCCCAGCGCCATGAGCGCCGCCAGGGCCAGGGCCATGCTGCGCTGGGCGGGGCGAAAATGGCGATTGACTAGGGTATGCCCACAGCGCGGGCAGTCGGCCTTCTCGCCGGGACGCAGTGGCGGTAGTGCCACCACCCAGTCGCACTCCTCACAGGCGCGCAGGCGTCGTCGCGCGCGACTCTCCGGCGGTGTGCGTTCGATCCGCGGCGCTTCGCCCTGCAGCAGCTGCGGGGAGGTCAGGCGGTGGCGGATGCGCAGGGGGGGCGTGGCCAAGGGCGTCGTCTCTCCAGGGGCTCGGCTTCACTCGATGCCGGGCGCCGGCGTACACTCGCCGGGCCGTGGGCAGGTGGAAAGTGTGACACGTCCCCGCGGGCACTACCATATTCCAACATGCAAACCTGAATGTAACGGGAACGAGACGATGATCCTACCCGCAGTGGCGGTAGTGGCAGGCCTTGTCCTGCTGGTGTGGAGCGCCGAGCGCTTCGTCGATGGTGCGGCGGCGACCTCCGCTCGCCTGGGGCTCTCCCCTTTGCTGATCGGCATGTTGGTGATCGGCTTCGGCACCTCCGCGCCTGAGTTGGTGGTCTCGGCGCTGGCGGCGGGGCAGGGCAATCCCGGCCTGGCGCTGGGCAACGCCTACGGCTCCAATATCGCCAACATCGGCCTGATCCTCGGCCTGGTGGCGCTGATTGCCCCGTTGGCCGTGCACTCCGCGGTGGTGCGTCGCGAACTGCCGGTGCTGGGGGCGGTGACGCTGCTCTCGGCACTGCTGATGTGGGGAGGCATGATCGGTCGCCTGGAGGGGTGGCTGTTACTGGTGCTGCTGGCCGCCTTCATGGGCGTCAGCATCTGGCGCGCTCGCGGCGAGGGTGCGGACCCGCTGGCCGCCGAGTCCGAGGAGAGCCTGCAGGTCCACCCCATGAGCCTGAAGGTCGGCCTGATCTGGACCGGCGTCGGCCTGGTGCTGCTGGTGATCAGCTCGCGCGTGCTGGTGTGGGGGGCCGTGGCCATCGCCCAGGGCTTCGGGGTCAGCGACCTGATCATCGGCCTGACCGTGGTGGCGGTGGGCACCTCGCTGCCCGAGCTCGCCTCGTCGATCAGCGCGCTGCGTCGCCGTGAGCACGACCTGGTGCTGGGCAACGTGGTGGGCTCCAACCTCTTCAATACCCTGGGCGTGGTGGGCCTCGCGGCGGTGATCGCTCCCATCGAGGTGGGCAGTGAGGTGCTGCTGCGTGACTGGAGCCTGATGACCGTCATGACGGTGCTGCTGGGGGTGTTCGCCATGGGCTGGCGGGGGCGCGAGGGACGCATCAACCGCTATGAAGGGGCGGTGCTGCTCTCGATGTTCATCGCCTACACCGGCTGGATGGTCAACCTGGTGGTCAGCGGCGGTGCCGGCTGAGGCAGGCTGCGACAACGAGACACCCCGGAAAGCGTTGCCAGCGCTGTCAGATCAGTGGCGAATAGGCGTATGCTGATCATGGAAAAGAAATAAGCTTAGCTGTCCGGGTTATTTAAGGAGTGCTCCTTATTTTTCTCGGGCCTGCTAGGCTTTGCCTGTCCCCTTGGTGTCCAGGAGGAATGCGTCACGGTACCGGCGGCTGTCGGTTCCCGAGGCACAATGCGCCAGCGGCGCATCCGCATCCCTTGCGACCTTCTCGAGTTACCTGCGTAACGAGGCAAGCGTCATGGAACTGGATCCTCTCCTGCTGTCGCGATTGCAATTCGCCTTCGTGGTCTCCTTCCACGCCATCTTCCCGGTGTTCACCATCGGCCTGGCGTCCTATATCGCCGTGCTCAACGGCCTCTTCTACAAGACCGAAAATCCCGCCTGGGACCGCCTTGCGCTGTTCTGGACGCGGGTCTTCGCCGTGGTGTTCGGCATGGGGGTGGTGTCGGGCATCGTGATGTCCTTCCAGTTCGGCACCAACTGGAGCAACTTCTCCTATGCCACCGCCAACTTCATGGGGCCGATGCTCAGCTACGAGGTGGTCACGGCCTTCTTCCTGGAGGCGGCCTTCCTCGGGGTGCTGCTGTTCGGCCGCGGCAAGGTGCCCCAGGGGGTGCACCTGTTCGCCTCGATCATGGTGGCGCTGGGCACCTTCATCTCCTCGTTCTGGATCCTCTCCGCCAACAGCTGGATGCAGACCCCGGCCGGTGCCGAACTGATCGATGGTCGCTTCCATATCACCGATTGGGCGGCGGCGATCTTCAACCCCTCCTTCCCATGGCGCTTCTCGCACAAGGTGATGGCGTCGTTCGTCACCGGCGGCTTCGTGGTGGCGGGTGTCAGCGCCTGGTACCTGCTGATCGGCCGTGACGTCGAGGCCAACCGCCGGGCGCTCTCCATGTGCCTGTGGCTGCTGCTGGTGCTGACCCCCGCCCAGGCGGTGATCGGCGACTTCCACGGCCTCAATACCCTGGAGCACCAGCCCACCAAGGTGGCCGCCATGGAGGGCAACTGGGAGACCCAGTCCAACGTGCCGCTGCTGCTGGCCGCCTGGCCCGACCAGGCGGCTCAGGAGAATCTCTTCGAGATCGGCATCCCCAGCCTGGCCAGCCTGATCCTGACCCACCATGCCGACGGCGTGGTGCCGGGCATCAGCGAGGTGCCGCCGGAGGAGCAGCCGCCGGTGTGGCTGGTGTTCTGGTCCTTCCGGGTCATGGTGGGGCTGGGCTTCCTGATGATCGGTGTCGCCCTGGCCGGTCTGTGGCTGCGCCGCGGAGGCCGCGTCTATCGGCATCGTGGTTTCCTGCAGACGCTGCGCGTGATGAGCGTGACGCCCTTCGTCGCGGTGCTGGCCGGCTGGTTCGTCACCGAGACCGGACGCGCACCCTGGCTGGTCTACGGCATCATGACCCATGCCGAGGGCGTGACGCCGTCGCTGACCGGCGGCATGGCGCTGTTCACCCTGCTCGGCTACATGGCGGTGTATGCCGTGGTGTTTGCCTGCGGCCTCTATTACCTGACCCGCGTGGTACGCCAGGGCATGCTGCCCGAATCGGGGGATGATTCCGGCGAGGCCCATCACGCCAAGCGTCCCTTCTCGGCAGCCAACGCCCGCTTCGATGACGATGCGGCACCGACCTGGAGGCAGTGATATGGAATCCTTCGACCTCTCCGTGATCTGGGCGCTGATCATCGGCTTCGGCGTGATCATGTATGTGCTCATGGATGGCTTCGACCTCGGCCTCGGCATCCTCTACCCCTTCGCGCCGAACGAGGAGGCCCGGGACGTGATGATGAACTCCGTGGCCCCGGTGTGGGACGGCAACGAGACCTGGCTGGTGCTGGGCGGGGCCGGCCTGCTGGGCGCCTTCCCGCTGGTCTACTCGGTCTACCTGCCGGCGCTCTATATCGGGGTCTTCCTGATGCTGGCCGGGCTGATCTTCCGCGGCATCGCCTTCGAGTTCCGCTTCAAGTCGCGGCGCAACCGGGTGTGGTGGAACCGCGCCTTCTGCTGGGGCTCCGCGGTGGCCGCCTTCGCCCAGGGAGCCGTGGTGGGCGCCTATATCGAGGGCTTCCCGGTGGAGGACTTCGTCTTCGTCGGCGGTGCCCTGGACTGGCTGTCCCCCTTCGCGGTGCTCACCGGCATCAGCCTGATGACGGGCTATGCGCTGCTCGGTGCCACCTGGCTGATCCTCAAGTCGGAAGGCGAGGTGCAGCGCTGGGCCTATCGCATCACCCCGACCCTGCTGCTTGCGGTGCTCTCCGCCTTCGCCATGATCAGCTTCTGGACGCCGCTGGTTGACCCCGCGGTGTTCCAGCGCTGGTTCAACCATATCCACCTCATCTGGGTGCTGCCGACCCTGGCCCTGGCCTGTGCCGCCTGGCTGCTGATGGCGGTCTACCGTCGCCAGGAGGGCCAGCCGTTCATCGCCACCCTGGGCCTGTTCATCTTTACCTACCTGGGCCTGGTGGCCAGCAAGTGGCCGGTGATCGTGCCCCCCAACTACACGATCTGGGATGCCGCCTCGGCGCCCGAGTCGCAGCTCTTCCTGCTGATCGGCGTGCTCTTCGTGATCCCCATCGTCCTGGCCTACACCGCCTGGACCTACTGGGTGTTCCGCGGCAAGGTCCGTCCCGGCGACGGCTACCACTAGGCGGTGGCGAATCGCCGCAATGCCACCGGGGACGCGTCCCGGTGGCTGGCCGCGCATGCCGCTGCGGAGCGTGTTCGCCTCGGCCTGGCGGTCGCCGCCGGGATGGCCGCCACCCTGGCGACCCTGGGGCAGCTGGCGCTGCTCGCCCGCTTCGTCAGCGAACTGCTTGTCGCCGAGGTGCCGGTCGTCGACCTGGCTCCCCTGGCGCTGGGCATGCTGGGACTGCTGGGGGTCCGCAGCCTGGCGCTGTTCTCCCAGGAGCGCCTGGGAGTCGCCGCCAGCCTGGCCCTGCGTCATCGGGTACGTGCCGAACTGCTCGATCACCTGGCGCGCCTGGGGCCGGCGGGGCTCGCCGCCCGTCACTCGGCGTCCCTGGCCAGCCAGCTGGTCGAGCAGGTGGAGGCCCTCGACGGCTATGTGGCGCGCTACCGGCCCCAGCGACTCCTCGCGGTCATCCAGCCGCTGCTGGTGCTCACCGTCGTCGCCTGGCTCGACTGGCTGGCAGCACTCTTCCTGGTGCTCTCGGCACCGCTGATCCCCCTGTTCATGGCCCTGGTGGGCATGGGTGCCGAGCGCCTCAATCGTGAGCAGTTCGAGGCGGTATCGCGGCTCTCCGGCCACTTCATTGACCGGGTCCGGGCGGTCAGCACCCTGCAGCTCTTCGGTCGCACCCGGCAGGCGACCGACGAGGTCCATGCCGCCGCCGATGACTATCGCCGCCGCAGCCTGCGCACCCTGCGCGTGGCCTTCCTCTCCTCGGCGGTGCTGGAGTTCTTCGCTTCGGTGGCCATCGCCGTGGTGGCGATCTATGTCGGCTTCGGCCTGCTCGGTTATATCGGCTATGGCCCCTCGCCCGAGCTGACCCTCTACAGCGGCCTGCTGGTGCTGCTGCTCGCCCCGGAGTTCTTCCAGCCGCTGCGCGTGCTCTCCCAGCACTATCACGACCGTGCCGCGGCCCTGGGGGCGGCCGATGGCCTGGTGGCGCTGCTCGACGCGGATGTGGAGGCGCTGCGCGGCGTGTCCGAGGAGACCGATCCGGCGCCGACGGGCGAGCTGGTGCGCCTCGAGGGCGCCTGCGTCGACTACCCCGGGCGCGGCCGTGTGCTGGGGCCCCTGGACCTGACGCTGGTGCCCGGCGAGGTGGTGGCGGTCACTGCTCCCTCGGGCGGGGGGAAGTCCACGCTGCTGCAGCTGCTTGCCGGCTTCCTGGGACCGGGCGAGGGGCGGAGGCGGACGGCCCCGGGCCTGACCTTCGCCTGGATGGACCAGCGCCCGCTGCTGATCCAGGGCAGCCTGGCCGACAACCTGCGCCTGGCCGCCCCAGAGGCCGACGACGCCCGCCTGGTCGCGGCGCTTCAGCATGCCGGCCTGGGCGAGCTGCTGGCCCGCCTGCCGGAAGGCCTGGCCACTGGCGTGGGGGAGCGCGGCGCCGGGCTCTCCGGCGGGCAGGCCCAGCGCCTGGCACTGGCCAGGATCTTCCTTTCCGACGCCCCGCTGGTGATGCTCGACGAGCCCACGGCGAGCCTAGACGCCGAGACCGAGGCGTGGGTCATCGCCGCGCTGGGCGAGCTCGCCGAGCAGGGCCGCTGCCTGGTCATCGCCACCCACCATCCGGCGCTGATGGCGCTGGCCGACCGGCGCCTGGCACTGGATGCAAGGGGAGGGAGGTCGCCATGAGTCGCTCCGACGAGGGTCGCCGAGGCCTGCTGGCCGAGCTCGCGCCCTGGCTGGCCATGCTGGCTCGCCATCGAGGACGGCTGTCTGGCGGGGCGGGGCTGATGGCGTTGACCCTGGTCTCCGCCATCGGCCTGCTGGCGCTCTCCGGCTGGTTCATCACCGCCACCGGTCTCACCGGGCTAATGCTGGCCGCAGGCGTGGCGGCGCGCCTGGATGTCTATCTGCCGGGGGGCGGCATCCGCACCTTTGCGGTGACCCGTACTGTGGCCCGCTACCTGGAGCGGCTCTACAACCACGACACGGTGCTGCGCCTGCTCGCGGACCTGCGCGGGCGACTGTTCGCTGTGGTTGCCGGCCTCGACGCCCATGCCCTGGCGCAGCGTCGCGCCAGCGACTGGCTCAACCGGCTGACCGCCGATATCGACGCCCTGGACAGCCTCTTCCTGCGCCTGCTGGCACCCGCCGCGGTGGCGCTGCTGGCGATCCTCGGCCTGGCAGGCTTCCTGGCCCTGTGGGCGCCGGCGGCGGCACTCGCCGCGGGCGGTCTGTTACTGGTCGGCTGGGCCTGGCTGGTGGTCGGTCAGGCACGCCTGGGCATGGCCGCCAGCCGGCGCCAGGTCGAGGACCGCGAGGCGCTGAGAGGGCGCCTCGTGGAACAGCTGCAGGGGCTGGCGGAGCTGGAGGCCTACGGGGCCCTGGACGCTCAGCGTCGGCGCCTCGAGACTCTGGAGGCCGGGCTCTACCGTGACCAGCGTCGGCTCGGCACCCTGGTAGCGCTGGGCAATGCCCTGTCTGTCCTGCTGGTCGGGGCGGCGGCGCTCGCGGCGCTCTGGCTCGCCGCCACGGCCTGGCAGGCCGGTGCACTCTCGGGGCCCCTGGCGGTGATGATGCCCCTGGCGGTGCTGGCCATGAGCGAGGCGCTGGCCGGGCTTCCCGCCGCTTTCACCTGGCTGGGGGCCACCCGTGGCGCGGCAGCTAGGCTCAACGGCCTGCGCCAGGCCGCGGGCAGGAACGAGGCGACGGCGGGTGAGGCGCCACCTCCCGGGCCCCTCTCGGCAGAACTTGAGGCTGTATCGCTGCGCTATCCTGGCGCGCTGCTGCCCGCCTTGGAGCCGGTGTCTCTGCGCCTGGCCCCGGGCGAGAGGCTGGCGCTGTGCGGTGCCTCGGGGGCAGGCAAGTCGAGCGTGGCGGCGCTGCTGCTGCGCCAGCTCATTCCTACAGAGGGCGAGATCCGGCTGGGCGGGGTGGCACTCTCGGCCTGGCCCGAGGCCGAGCTGCGTCGCCGCGTGGCGGCGCTGACCCAGCGCATCGACCTGATCGATGACAGCCTGTCCGCCAACCTGCACCTGGCCAGGCCAGATGCGGGAGAGGGCGAGCTGTGGTCGGCGCTGGCCTGGGTCGAGCTGGCCACCTGGGCGCAGGCGCTTCCCGAAGGGCTCGCGACACGGGTGGGCGAGGGTGGCAGGCGCCTCTCCGGCGGTCAGGCGCGGCGCCTCGCCCTGGCCAGATTGCACCTGCTGGACCCCGACCTGGTGCTGCTCGACGAACCCTTCGCCGGGCTGGACGCCGGCACCGTGGCACGCCTCAAGCCGCGCCTGGTTGCCTGGCTGGCCGGGCGCAGCGTGATCTTCCTGGTGCACCAGCTGGATGACGGGGCCTTCGACCCGCCGGGGATCGATCGGCGCCTGATGCTGGTCGAAGGACGACTGGCAGGCTATACCTGAACCAGTTTTTTTCGAATCGGCCTACTCAAGGAGTCGACCATGCTTGTCAGGGATGCAGCCCACCGGCGGGACCGCCGCCACTCCATGCTTCACATCGCCGCCGCCCTGGCCACCGTGTGGCCGTTGGGCTCGGCCCTGGCCGAGGAGCTGCCTGTGGAGGCGGTGACCCTCTCCTCCGGTGGCCTGGCCGAGGTGCAGCGCAGCGCTCGCCTGGACGGCGATGGGACCCTCTACCTGGAGGTGCCCCTCGAGCAGGTCAACGATGTACTCAAGAGCCTGATCGTCCAGGACCCCGGTGGCCGCATCCGGGGCCTCAGCCTCGACGGCCTGGCGACACTCGAGGAGACCTTCCGTCGGTTGCCCTTCGCCCCCGATGACCTGGGTTCGGTGGCCCGCCTGGCCGCGACCCTGCAGGGCGTGGAGGTGCGGGTCAGCTCCGGCGGTCAGCGCCTCGAGGGGCTGGTGCTGGGGGTGGCGGAGAGCGAACCCGACGAGGAGGGGCACCGCGTACGCACCCTGTCGCTGCTCGATGCCGAGGGTGGCGTGGCGACGCTGCGCCTGGGGGATGATGCGCGGCTGGAGGTACTGGATAGCGCCCTGCGTGAACGCCTGGGCGAGGCCGCCGAGGTCAGTGGTCGGGCACGCACCGAGGAGATGCGCCGCATCGCCATCGAGCTCGATGGCGAGGGCGAGCGCGAGGTGTCGCTGACCTATGTGGTGGCCGCCCCGGTATGGAAGAGCGCCTACCGGCTGCTGCTCGAGGCCGACGACGCCGCGCGTCTGCAGGCCTGGTCGGTGGTCGAGAACGCCAGCGGCAGCGACTGGGACGACGTCGCCCTGACCCTCTCCAGCGGCGCCCCGGTGACCCTGACCCAGCGCCTGCTGGAGCGTTACTGGCCGACCCGGCCGGAGGTGCCGGTGAGTGCCGATGCCACCGCCCCGGTGCGGCCCGACGAGGGCGCCATGGACGCTCTGGGCGGGGCCAAGGCCGAATCCATGATGGCCTATGGTGACGCGGCGGTAAGCCGCAGCATGACGGCGGCGGCTCCGGCATCGCGTCCCGAGGTGGTCGAGAGCGCGACGGCCGCCACCTGGCGGCTGCCCGACGCGGTCGACCTCGCCGCGGGGCGCACCCTGTCGCTGCCCTATATCGACGCCGAGGTGCCCGCTCGGCGCGTGTCGCTCTACCAGCCCGAGCGGGGCGAGCGCCATCCGGTGGCTGCGGTTCGCCTGGAGAATACCACCGATGCCTGGCTGCCGCCCGGCCTGGTGACCGTCTACGAGGCTCGGGTCGGCCACGTCGGGGACGTCAACCTGCCCGGCATCCCGGCCGGTGAGTCGCGGCTGGCCAGTTTCGCCGCCGACCGCCAGGTGCGGGTGGTGGAGAGCACCCGTCCCGAGGAGCGGCTCGAGCGAATGGTGATCGTCGACGGCGCGCTGCGCGTCACCCACCAGTCCCGGCGCCTGACCCGCTATGCCGTGGATAACGACGCCCGCGAGAGCCGTGAGGTGCTGATCGAGCATCCGCGCCGCGAGGGGTGGGAGTTCGCCTCCGACGCCCTGGTCGAGAGCACGCCGAACCATCGTCGCCTGGCACTGACCCTGGCCGCCGGCGAGAGTGGCGAGGTGGAGGCGCTGGAGACGCTGACCCGCCGCCAGAGCGTGGCCCTGGTGGATGCCGGAGTGGCGCAGCTGGTGGAGTGGCGCGACAGCGCCGAGGGGGATACCGCCGCGCAGCTGGAGGCGGTGCTGGAGCGGCGCCGGGCCCTGGCCGAGGTGGAGCGTGAACTCGAGCGTATCGAGCAGGGGCTGGGCCGGGCCGGAGAGGGCCAGGCTCGCATCCGCGACAACCTGGCGGCGGTGGGCACCGACAACGAGCTCGGCCAGCGCTACCTGGCCGACCTCGAGGCCCAGGAGGAGCGCATTGCCGAGCTGGAGGATCAGCGCCAGCGCGCCGAGCAGGAGCGCGAGCGGCGGCGCGAGGCGCTGGCCGAGACCCTGCGCCGGCTGCCATGAGGGCGTTGAAGGCCGGGGCTTTGCGCGGCGGCCCGCTTTCTATCAGGATGTGATGATAGGACCCGAGGAGAGCGAGACGAACCATGCGTGACTTCCTGACCCGCCTGCCCAAGGCCGAGCTGCACCTGCATATCGAGGGCTCGCTGGAGCCCGAGCTGATGTTCGCCCTGGCCGAGCGCAACGGGATCGCGCTGCCTTATGCCACGGTGGAGGAAGTGCGCGCCGCCTACGACTTCTCGGACCTGCAGTCCTTCCTGGACCTCTACTATCAGGGCATGAGCGTGCTGCAGACCGCCCAGGACTTCCATGACCTGGCCATGGACTACTTCCGACGCGCCCACGCCGAGGGGGTGGTCCACGTGGAGATGCACTTCGACCCCCAGGCGCACCTGGCACGCGGCATCGAGCTTCAGGTGGTGATGGAGGGGCTCTCCCTGGCGCGGCGTGAAGCCGCCCGCGAACTGGGGCTCTCCACCGCCCTGATCATGGCCTTCCTGCGCGACCGCGACGCCGACGAGGCGCTCAAGGTGCTGGAAGAGGCCGCCCCCTACTGGGAGATGCTCGACGCCGTGGGGCTGGACAGCGCCGAGCAGGGCAACCCGCCGGAGAAGTTTGCCGAGGTATTCGAGCGGGCCCGGTGCCTGGGGATCCCGCGGGTGGCCCATGCCGGCGAGGAGGGGCCTCCCGCCTATATCCGTGGGGCGCTGGACCACCTCGGCGTGTGTCGCATCGACCATGGGGTGCGCTGCCTGGAGGATCCCGAGCTGGTCGCCCGGCTGCGTGACGAACAGACGGTGCTCACCGTCTGCCCGCTTTCCAATGTGCGCCTCAAGGTGGTCGAACGCCTCGAGGATCATCCGCTGCCGCGCCTGCTCGCCGAGGGGCTCAATGTCACCCTCAACTCCGATGACCCGGCCTACTTCGGTGGTGGCATGCTGGAGAACTTCCTCGCCTGCCAGCGTGCCTTCGGCTGGGACGAGGCTACCTTCCGCCGTCTGGCCGGCAACGCCATCGAGGCGGCCTGCGTCGACGAGGCCCGCCGCGACGAGTTGCGCCGGCTGCTGGCCGAGGCGTAGGCACTGGCTCGCACACTACCTCACGACGAGTGGTGTAACACGGTGGCGAAACACGACGCGGCCCCGGGATAGCTCCTCGGGACCGCGTTGCATTCCATGTTCCTCAAGGGCCGGGCCGCAACAGCCCGGCGCCAGGGTCACGGCAGGGCCGGCACCTCGTAGTCTGGCTGCCCGCCGGTCAGGCTGTGCAGGAAGGCGGTGATGTCGGCGATGGTCTGCTCCTCGAAGTCGCGACCCAGCATCTCCTTACCCATGATGGCCACGGCCTCCTCGAGGGTCTCGGTGGCGCCGTTGTTCATGTAGGGGTAGGTGACTGCCACGTTGCGCAGGGTCGGGGTGCGGAAGCGATGGCGGTCGCTCTCCTCGCCGGTGACGTCGAAGCGGCCGACATCGGTGGAGCCGGGTACCTGGATGCGGTGGAACTGACTGTCGGTCAGCGCCGGGCCGCGGTGGCAGGCGATGCAACCGTTGTCCACGAAGGCCACCATGCCGTCCTTCTGCTGGTCGCTCAGGGCGTCCAGATCGCCGTGCAGGTAACGGTCGAAGGGCGAGTCCGGGGTATTGAGGGTGCGCTCGAAGCTGGCGATGGCGTGGGCCAGGTTATCGGCGCTGATCGGGTCCTCATCGTCCGGGAAGGCCGCGGCGAACTTCTGCTGGTAGACCTCGAACCCCTCCAGGCGCTCCAGGGCCTGATCCAGATCCATGGCCATCTCCACGTCGGCCTCGATGGGACCGACTGCCTGGCCCTCCAGGTCCGGCTCGCGGCCATCCCAGAACTGCGAGCCCAGGAAGCCGGAGTTGAGCACCGTGGGGGTGTTGCGCTCGCCGATCTGGCCGTCGTGGCCGGTGGCCCGCGGGATACGGTCGGTCCAGCCCAGCGCCGGGTTATGGCAAGTGGCGCAGCTGATCACCCCGCTGGAGGAGATGCGTGGCTCGAAGAACAGCATGTTACCGAGCTCCACCTTGGCGTCGGTGAGGGAGTTGTCCGCCGGAATCGCCGGCAGGTGCGGCAGCGGTTCGAAGCGGTCGCGATAGTCGCCGAGGCCGTCATCGGCCAGGGCCGGGGTCGAGATGGCGAGGGCCGAGCCGATGGTGACGGCCGTGGCCAGCAGGCGCTTGTTGTACATGATGATTCCCCTTTGTGTAATGACCCGTCAGGCAGTGAAGCCGTTAATCGATGGTTAACGTTCTATCTGCCAGTTAGGCAGTAATCTTGTGTCTAATCAACCTAGCGCAGTACTCGGATAAGGACGATGCTTGATCTGCATCAAGAAATTGCCCCGATAGGGATTGCCGTCTGGACCGGTCACGCCGGGTCATGGAAGCTGGCGCGATATTCCTTCCTATGGGAGAGATGCCATGGCCCGTTACCGCTACCCCGTCATTGCCGAATCCGAGGTGACGCCAAGAGAGCTGTTTCGCCAGCGACGGCGCTTTATCCAGGGCGGGGCGGCCCTGGGCGCCGCGGCGTTGGCGCCGGGGCTGCTGCTGCCGAGCAGCGCCTACGCCTGGCAGGAGAGCCTGGCCGACAGGCTCGAAGGCGACCTGCCATCACGTGGATTCGCCGGTGGCGAGACCCTTACGCCCCGCAAGGATGCCACCGCCTACAACAACTTCTACGAGCTCGGGGTCCGCAAGAGTGATCCCGAGGTTTATGCCCACAAGCTGATTACCGACCCCTGGTCACTCACCATCGATGGCGAGGTGGGCAAGCCCGGCACCCTGGCGCTGGAGGAGGTGCTGAAGCGTGAGACCCTGGAGGAGCGTATCTATCGGCTGCGCTGCGTCGAGGCGTGGTCCATGGTGATTCCCTGGGTCGGCTTCCCGCTGGCTGACCTGCTCAAGCGCCACGCCCCCACCTCCCGGGCCCGCTACGTGCACTTCGAGTCGATCCATGATCCCGAGAACCTGCGTGGCCAGAAGAGCTCGATCCTCGACTGGCCCTACCGTGAGGCGCTGCGTATCGACGAGGCGATGCATCCGCTTACCCTGCTGGCGGTGGGCATGTACGGCGAGGTGATGCCCAACCAGAACGGCGCACCGATCCGCCTGGTGGTGCCCTGGAAGTACGGTTTCAAGAGCATCAAGGCGGTGGTGCGCATCACCCTCACCGAGGAGCGGCCGGTGAGCGCCTGGATGGAGCAGAACCCCGAGGAGTATGGCTTCTACGCCAACGTCAATCCCGAGGTGGATCACCCACGCTGGAGCCAGGCGCGGGAGCGGCGTATCGGCAAGCGCGGCAAGCGCGAGACGCTGATGTTCAACGGCTATGCCGAGGAGGTCGCCGAGCTCTACGCCGGTATGGACCTGAACGAGCACTTCTGACGACGGGGAGTCTCATGTCGATCGCCAATGGCCCGGTGTTGATGTTCCGCCTGCTGGTGCTGGCGTCTGGCCTGCTGCCGGCGCTGTGGCTCGCCTGGCGCTGGGGGCAGGATGACCTCGGCGTCGTCCCCGAGGAGGCGGTGGTGCACCTGACCGGGCGCACCGGCCTGGTGCTGCTGCTGGCCACCATCGCCTTCAGCCCCGCCTTCCGGCTCACCGGTTGGGTGGGCATCATGATCGCCCGACGCCAGATGGGGCTATGGGCCTTCGCCTGGCTCTGTGCCCACGCCCTGGCGTGGATGGGGCTGGAACAATACTGGGCCTGGGAGTGGATCTGGCACGATATGCGGGACCTGCCCTACGTGCGCTATGGGGTGGTGGGCTTTGTGCTGCTGGTGCCCCTGGCGCTCACCTCCTTCCGGCGAGTGCGTCAGGCCATGGGGGAGCGCGCCTGGCACTGGCTGCATCGCCTGGTCTACGTCTCGGCGGCGCTGGCTGCCACCCACCTGTGGATCCTGACCCGGGCCGACTATCGCCTGCCGATGCTGGTGGTCGCCGTGGTCGCCGCCCTGATCCTGTTCCGGCTGGTGGACGCGGCCCTGCATCGTCGCTGATTGACGCCTCCTGAATGCCGAAGGGCCGCCCGCGGGCGGCCCTTCGACGTGGTGAGAGGGGGGGCGTGCTCAGGTGGTGGCGAGCAGTACCACGCAGAGGGCCGCGGAGACCCACATGGCAGGGCGGATCTCGCCGGCCTTGCCGGTGGCCAGCTTGATCAGCACGTAGCTCAGGAAACCGAAGGCGATCCCCAGGGTGATCGAGTAGGTGAGGGGCATCAGGATGATCGCCAGGAAGGCGGGGAAGGCCTCCTCGTAGCGGCTCCAGTCGATGCGGCCGATGGGCGAGAGCATGAAGAGCCCCACCAGCACCAGCGCCGGGGCGGTGGCGATGCCCGGCACCAGCGAGAGCAGCGGCGACAGGAACAGGAAGGGCAGGAAGAGCAGGGCGATGGTCACCGCCACCAGGCCGGTGCGCCCGCCCTGGGCGACGCCGGCGCCGGACTCGATGAAGGTCTGGGCGGCGCTGGTGCCGAGCGGCGCGGCGATCATCGAGGCGAAGGCGTCCACCGTCATGGAGCGCTTGAGGTTGCGCGGGTTGCCGTCCTTGTCCTTGAGGTCTGCCGACTCGGAGAGCGCCATGAAACAGGAGAGGGCGTCGAAGAAGTTGGTGAACAGCATCACGAAGATGAAGGGCAGGTAGGCGACCTTGAGTGCGCCCCAGATGTCGACCTGCATCACCGCGCCGAAGTCGGGCCAGGCGGCCAGGCCGCTCCACTCCACCACCATCTCGCCGCCCCACAGTCGACCCATGGGGGTGGCCAGCAGGGTAGTCAGGGCGATGCCCAGGATCAGGGCGCCGTTCATGCGCAGGATCACCATCACCGCGGTGGCCATCAGGCCGATGAAGAAGGTCACCAGGCCCGGGCCGAAGCTGCCCAGGGTCACCAGGGTGGCGTCGCTGCCGACGATGAAGCCGGCGTTCTTGAGTCCGATGAAGGTGATGAACAGGCCGATGCCGCAGGTGATGGCGTAGCGTAGCGAGGCGGGAATCGCCTCGATGATCGCCTTGCGCACATTGAACACCGCGAGCAGGGCGAACAGCACCCCGGACCAGAAGACGCAGCCCAGGGCCACCTCCCAGGAGAGGCCGGCGCCCAGCACCAGGGTGTAGGTGAACAGCGCGTTCATGCCCATGCCCGGGGCCACCAGGATGGGGTTGCGGGCGTAGAGGCCCATGGCCAGGCTGCTCATGAAGCTGATCAGCACCGTGGCGGAGAGCGCCGCGGAGAAGGGAATGCCCGCCTCGGAGAGGATCGCCGGGTTGACCACGATGATGTACATCGAGGCCAGGAAGGTGGCGATGCCGGCGAGGATCTCGGTCCTGAGGCTGGAGCCGCGTCGGCTCACGCCGAAGAAGCGGTCGAGCCAGGGGGCGTCGGAGGTTGAGGCGGCGGTGGCCGCCTCGCCGGGCAGGGAGGAGGTCTCGGTTGTCATGTCGAACCCGTTGTTGTTGTGAGTGAAGTTTGTCAGTCAGTCGTCGCGGCGGTGCTGTAGGCGTCCGGCCGCCCAGGTCTCGGCCACGCTGCGGTCGTCGCCCATCATCATCAGCGCGAAGAGGGTCTCGGCCAGGCTCCGGCTGTGCGCGGTGCGCCGCGCCAGCAGCGGCGTGGCGGCGGGGTCGAGGACCACCAGGTCGGCGTCCATGCCCGGCGCCAGGCGGCCGATGCGGTCATCCAGCGAGAGCGCCCGGGCGTTACCCAGGGTCAGGCCATAGAGGCCCTGCCAGGCGGTGAGAGGCTGGCCGCGCAGCTGGCCCACCTGGTAGGCGGCCTTGAGCGTGGCGAGCCCCGAGAGGTCGGTGCCGCCCCCCACGTCGCTGGCGTAGGTGACGTTGAGCCCCATCTCCCGGGCGGCCTGGCGGTCGAATAGGCCGCTGCCCAGGAAGAGGTTGGAGCTGGGGCAGAAGGCGAGGTTGGCGCTGCGCTCGGCGAGCCGGCCGCGCATCTCCTGGTCGAGGTGGATGCCGTGGGCGAAGGTGCTGCGCGGGCCCACCAGGCCGGAGCGCTCGTAGACCTCGAGGTAGTCGCGGCTGCCGGGGAAGAGCTCGGCTACCCAGTCGAGCTCGCCGGTGTTCTCGGCGAGGTGGGTCTGCAGCCAGAGGCTCTCATCGTTGCGCAGCAGCGCGCCGGTGGCGTCGAGCTGCTCGCGGGTGGAGGTGGGGGCGAAGCGTGGGGTCAGGCTGTAGCCGAGGCGCCCCTTGCCGTGCCACTCATTGATCAGCCGCTCGCTGTCGCGGATGCCGCCCACCACGTCGTCGGTGAGTCCCGCCGGCGCGTGGCGATCCATCAGCACCTTGCCGGCCAGCATGCAGAGGCCGCGGCGGTGGCTCGCCGCGAAGAAGGCGTCCACCGAGGCGGGGTGGCTGGAGCAGAACACCTGGGCGGTGGTGGTGCCGACTCGCAGCAGCTCGTCGAGGAAGGCCTCGGAGAGTGCGGCGGCGTGGTCGGGGTCGGCGAAGCGCAGCTCCTCGGGGAAGGTGTAGTCGTTCAGCCAGTCGAGCAGCTGGCGCCCGTAGGAGGCGATGATCTCCAGCTGCACATAGTGGACATGGCTGTCGATAAAGCCGGGGGTGATCAGCTTGCCGCGGTGGTCGACCACCTCGATGCTGGGCGGCAACGCGGGGGTGAGGACGGCATAGTCGTCCACGGCGCGAATACGGCCGTTCTCGATCCATACCGCGCCATCGGGGTGATGGCGCACGCTGCCCGGCGCCGGGGCGTCGTCGTCGCCGGGGTCGGCATCGAAGCTCAGCAGTTCGGCGCGCAGCACGCGCGAGTCGTTTTTCGTCATCTTTTGGGCTCGTTTGTTACCGCCATCGGGCTCATCCGGCAACAGGCCTTCGAGGAGGCGCTGTGAATCCTTCCCTGGACGCTACATTTGCCATCATTGGCAAATGACCTCCTCTTCGGCCTATTCCCGGCGCCCGCTGGCCATCGTTTCGGGGCACAGTGGATCGTTCGGGGTCGCCGGCTAGAACAGGTCACGCAGCACGGCGGGGTCCAGGCCGCGCTGGTCAGGGCGATCGGTGCTGGCGGCCAGCGGCAGCAGCTCGGCGAGGGTGGCAAGCGCGATGGCGTAGGGGCGCTTGTCGCCGCCCGTCCCCCCTGTCGACATGCCGATCGGGCAGCGTACCCGGGCCAGCGCCGACTCATCGTGGCCGGCGTCGGCGAGGCGCGAGCGGAAGCTGGCCCACTTGCTTTGTGATCCGATCAGGCCGAGGGAGGCGCACGCTTCTCCTCGGCGCAGCAGCGCGTCCACCAGGGCGCGGTCCTCGGCGTGGTCGTGGGTCATCACCAGGGCGTGGCTGCCCGCGGGCAGTTCGGCCACGGCGGCGGCCGGGTCCGGGGTGCGCCGGCACTCCAGGCGCGGGATCTCGTCGGCCCAGGCCGGGAAGGCGTCGTCGCGGCTGTCGTGCCAGATGAGCTGCCAGCCCAGGGGCTCGGCCAGGCGCACGATCTCGCGGCCGACATGGCCGGCACCGAACAGCGCCAGGGTTACGGGGCTGCCCGGGAAGACCTCGAGCAGCACGTTGACGAAGCCGCCGCAGCACTGGCCGCTGCGCCCGCCGAGGCTGAAAGCCTCGAGGCTCATGCCGGGCTCGCAGGCGGCCAGGCGCTGCCGGGCCGCCTCGATGGTCTGCCACTCGAAGGTGCCGCCGCCCAGGGTATCGAATACGGCATCCGCGGTGATCACCATCTGCGCCCCGGGCTCCCGCGGGGTGGAACCGGCGCTGGTCACCTGGGTGGCCAGGGCGTGGGGCACCCCCGCGCGCTGCAGCCGGTGCAGGGCGGCATGCCAGCTCTCGGCATGGGTGCTCATGGCGTCGACTCCCCGCGGCGGCGCAGCGCCTCGGCGGCCATCAAGACCCGCTCCGGGGTGGCCGGGGTGTCCAGCCGCGGCGACTCGCGGTAGTCGGTGAGGCTCGCCAGGGCGTCGCGCAGCGCCGACCATACCGAGATGGCCAGCATGAAGGGCGGCTCGCCCACCGCCTTGGAGCGGTAGAGGCTCGCCATGGAGTTGGGGTGGCCCTCCATCAGCGCGACATTGAAGCGCGGCGGCAGGTCACCGAAGGTGGGGATCTTGTAGGTGGCCGGGCCATCGGAGATCAGTCGTCCGCCCTCGTTCCACCTGAGCTCCTCGCTGGTGAGCCAGCCCATGCCCTGGATGAAGCCGCCCTCCACCTGGCCGGCGTCGATGGCCGGATTGAGGGAGTCACCCACGTCGTGGAGGATGTCGACTCCCTCTACCCGGTACTCGCCGCTCAGGGTGTCCACGCGCACCTCGGCCACCGCGGCGCCGAAGGCGTAGTAGTAGAACGGGCGCCCCTGGCCGGTCTGGCGGTCATAGTGGATCAGCGGGGTGGCGTAGAAGCCTTTCTCGGAGAGCGAGACCCGCCCGAAGTAGGCCGTCTGCACCAGCTCGCCCCAGGGGATGCGCCGCTCGCTCTCACCCCAGCCCGCCACCAGGTGGCCGTCCTCCAGGCGCATGCCTTCGCGGTCGAGGGCATGCCCTTGATAAAAGTGCTCGGCGGCGAAGTCGAACAGGCGTTCCTTGAGCCGCAAGCAGGCGTCCCGGGCGGCCATGCCGTTGAGGTCGGCGCCGCTGGAGGCGGCGGTGGGCGAGGTGTTGGGCACCTTGTCGGTACGCGTGGCGGTAATGCGCACGGCGTCGAGGTCCAGCGCCAGCTCCCGGGCCACCACCTGGCAGATCTTGGTGTGCAGGCCCTGGCCCATCTCGGTGCCGCCGTGGTTAATCTGCACGCTGCCGTCGGTATAGACGTGGAGCAGGGCGCCCGCCTGGTTGAGGTGCTGGGCGGTGAAGGAGATGCCGAACTTCACCGGGCTGAGCGCCAGGCCGCGCTTCACCACCGGGCTCCGGGCGTTGAAGGCGGCGATCTCTTGGCGCCGTGCCCAGTAGTCGCTGCTCGCCTCCAGCCGCGCCACCAGCTCATGCAGCAGGCCGAGCTGCTCCACGCTCTGGCCATAGTGGGTAACGTCCCGACCCTGGCGATAGAGGTTGCGCTTGCGGATGGTCAGCGGGTCCTCGCCCACGTGCCGGGCGATGTCGTCCATGGCCGCCTCGATCACCATCATCCCCTGGGGGCCGCCGAAGCCGCGGAAGGCGGTGTTGGAGGCGAAATGGGTACGCGCCCGATGGCCGGTGACCCGCGCCTGGCCCAGGGAGTAGGCGTTGTCGGCGTGGAACATGGCGCGGTCGACGATGGCATCGGAGAGGTCAGGGGAGTAGCCGCAGTCGCCGATCACGGTGATCTCGCCGCCCTGGATCACGCCCTGCGCGTCCACCCCCAGCCGGTAGCGGTTGTGGAAAGGGTGGCGCTTGCCGGTGACCCGCATGTCCTCGCCGCGGGGCAGGCGCAGCTTGGCCGCGCGGCCAGTGCGTCGGCTGATCAGGGCGGCCATGCAGGCCCAGGGCGAGGCCTGGGTCTCCTTGCCGCCGAAGCCGCCGCCCATGCGGCGCACCTCCACGGTAACCGCATGCAGGGGTACGCCCAGCACCTCGGCCACCAGCTTCTGGGTCTCGCTGGGGTGCTGGTTGGAGGTGTGCACCACCACGCCCTCGTCCTCGGTGGGGGTGACCAGGCAGGCCTGGCCCTCCAGGTAGAAGTGCTCCTGGCCCCCGACGAACTGCTCGCCGGTCACCGTCAGTGCGGCGTCCTCCAGGCTGGCCGCCCAGTCGCCGCGCTCCTGCACATGGGTGGGGCGCACGAACTCGCCGCGCTCGGTAGCGGCCACCGGGTCGAGGCTCGCCGGGTGCTCGTCGATCTCCACGACGCCGGCATCGAGGGCCGCCTTCACCGCCTCCCGGGCGGCACGATGGTTCTCGGCGGCCACCGCGAAGAGCACCTGGCCGGCGTAGCTGACCTCCTCCTCCACGAAGAGCGGGTCGCCGGGGAAGACCGGCCCGATATCGGTGTGGCCGGGCACGTCGGGAAAACCCACGGCGTCCACCACGCCGGGCAGGGCGCGGACCCGGTCGAGGTCGAGGCGAGTCAGGCGGCCATGAGCCACCGGCGAGAGGGCGAGCGCCAGGTGCAGGCAGTCCGCCGGCACCTTGAGATCGTCGATATAGGCGGCCCGGCCGGTGACGTGCTTGATGGCGCTTTCGTGGGCACGGGCGCTGCCGGCGCCACCCTGGCCCAGGGTCTCTCGGGCGACCGGCCCCGAGCCCTGGATACGCCCCTCGAGGTCGCGGCGTGCCGCGGCGGCGTTGCTATCGAGGTCATCGGGGCGGGTGTCGGGTGCCTGAGCCGGCGCGGCTTTGGGCGCCTGGGTCGAAAGCCTAGTGAGCGTACGCATCGAGCATCACCTCCCGGGCGCTGGTGGCTGTCGTGTCCTGGTCGTCGGCGGTCACCACCAGGCGCAGGCGTTCGAGCAGGTTGGCGGCGGAGAGGCGACGGTAGTCGGCGCTGCCGCGCACGTCGGACATCGGCTGGAAGTCATTCGCCAGGGCGGCGCGGGCCGCCGCGAAGGCCGCCTCGCTGGGGGGCTGCCCCTCCAGGGCCGCCTCGGCGGCCGCGGCGCGCTTGGGTATCGCCGCCATGCCGCCGAAGGCGAGGCGCACGTCGCGCAGCACGCCCTCCTCGAGGCGCCAGGCGAAGGCGCCGAGCACCGCGGATATGTCGTCCTCGCGGCGCTTGGAGAGCTTCCAGACCTTGAGGTGTCGTCCCGCCTCTGGCCTGGGCAGGAAGATGGCGCGGATCACCACGCCTTCGTACTCCTTGTCCTGGTTCAGTGCGGTCTTCTTGTAGTCGAGGAAGAAGTCGTCCAGGGGCAGCTCGCGTTCACCCTTCGGTCCGGCGAGCCATAGCCGCGCGCCCAGGGCGAGCAGCACCGGCGGGGTATCGCCGATGGGGGAAGCGTTGGCGATGTTGCCGCCCAGGGTGCCGCGGTTGCGCACCTGGGCCGAGCCCAGCCGGTGCAGCAGGTGAGCGAAGGCCGGGTAGTGCTCGGCGAGCAGCGGTTCCAGGCGCGCATAGGTCACCGCGCCGCCGATCCACCAGCCGGCGCGGCCATCCGCGAGTGTGGTTTCCTCGAGGGCAGCGAGCTCGGCCACCCGGGTGACGTCCACCACCCGCGGGAAGCGGGCAAGGCGCTGGGTCACCTCGAGCCACAGGTCGGTGCCGCCGGCGACGAGCGGCGCCTCGGGGTGGGCGCGGCGCTCGGCGACCAGTGCCTCCAGAGTCGTGGGCTGGACGAAGGCCGCCTCGGGCGCCGCCTCCTGCGGCGGGGCTGCGGCATCCACGGCGAGGTCGAGCCACTCGGCGCGCGCCTCGGGATAGTCGCCCATGGCCAGCGCCGCATCGCGGATCGGGCGGTAGCCGGTGCAGCGGCAGAGGTTGCCGCCCAGCGCCGCCTCCAGACGCTCCGGGGTCAGGGGCGCCGGACGCTCTCCATCTCCCCGTCGCTGGCTTTCATGCAGGGTGAAGAGCGACATCACGATGCCTGGGGTGCAGAAGCCGCACTGGCTGCCGTGGTGCTCGACCATGGCCGCCTGGGCGGGGTGCAGGGTCTCGCCCCGGGCCAGCCCCTCCACGGTGACCAGGGCACGGCCCTGTAGCTGGTGGGCCGGGGTGATGCAGGCGTTGGCGGCGTGGTAGCGGGTCTTGCCGTCGGCATCGGGCTCGCCGATGGCCACGGTGCAGGCGCCGCAGTCGCCGGAGGCGCAGCCCTCCTTGGTGCCGGTTTGGCCCAGGGTGTCGCGCAGGAGCTCGAGCACGCTGGTGTCGGGCGAGGCCTCGCACCGGCGGGGCTGCCCGTTGAGCAGGAAGTCGATCATCGTGTTGTCTCTGTTCTTGATTGCGACTCGTTGTTGCGACCGTCGATCGCGTCAGGGATTCGTCTCGGGAAGTATCTTGACCATTCGGTCAGGAATGACCTCAGCATGGTCCAGATATGGGTGCTTTGCAAGCTCCCGGGGCATGCGGCAAACTCCCCCGCAACCTTTCATATGGCCAGGAGGCGCTTGATGAGCCAGGGCGATGTCCCCGCGAACCCCAGGGGGGAGGGTGGCAACGGCGCTACCCGAGAGCGCAACGAGCGCGAGATCCTGGCCGCTGCCGAGCGGGTCTTCGCCGCCCACGGCTACCGAGGCGCCAGCCTGGCCACCATCGCCGAGCAGGCGGGGCTGCCCAAGTCCAATGTGCTCTACTACATGGGCAGCAAGCGGGGCCTCTACGTTCGCCTGCTGGAGCGGATGATGGCGCGCTGGAACGCCCTGCTCGACGACATCTCGGTGGACGACGACCCGGCCGAGGTGCTTGAGGCCTTCATCCGCAGCAAGATGCAGCTCTCCCGGCGTCACCCCGAAGGCTCGCGGCTGTTCGCCGCCGAGATCCTGGGTGGCGCCCCCTTCCTGCAGGAGTACCTGCGCGGCGACCTGCGCGACTGGGTCCAGGCGCGTGCGGCGATCTTCCGTCAGTGGGCCGAGCGCGGTCTGATGGATCCGGTGGATCCGGTATGGCTGATCTTCCTGATCTGGTCGGCCACCCAGCACTACGCCGACTTCGAGGCCCAGGTGCTCGGCATCACCGACCGCGAGTCGCTCAGCGACGCCGACGTGGAGGCGATCACCGCCTTTTTGACCCGGGTGATCCTCAAGGGGTGCGGTGTGACGTCCAGGCCACAAGGCGCATGATAGGATGGATATGAAACACGGCATGGCCGGTGGAGGGTGAGATGAACACGGCAAAGCAGGATGTACGGCAGATGCTCGAATCGCTGCCCGAGGATTGCTCCCTCGAAGACATCCAGTATCACCTCTATGTCACCGAAAAGGTCCGGCGTGGGCTCACCCGAGCTGAGCACGAAGGGACATTGAGTCAGGCACAGGTCGAGGAGAGGCTGGCCAAGTGGCTGCGACGCTAGTCTGGTCACCGGAAGCCCTCGAGGACCTTGAGCTTATCGCTGAGTACATCGAGCGTGATTCCGCGTTCTACGCATCGGCAGTGGTCGGCAAGCTGGTGGCTAAGGCGCGCGATATCGCCGAATTCCCCGACAGCGGCCGTGTTGTACCGGAATTCAAGGATCCTACCCTTCGAGAAGCCTTCGTTTATAGCTATCGTCTTGTTTATCAAAGTGGTGATGACACAGTGCTGATTGTCGCCGTCGTGCATGGTAAACGCCTTCTCGAGAACAGCGGTCGCTTCGAGTAAGCCAGCATGACGTCACTTCCCATCGAGTCCCGTCTGCCCGCCATCCAGGCGGCCTTGGCCGATCATCCCCGTGCGCTGCTGGTGGCCGAACCCGGCGCCGGCAAGACCACCCGGGTGCCGCTTTCGCTGCTCGAGGCGCCCTGGGCCCGCGAGGGGAGGTTGCTGCTGCTGGAGCCGCGGCGGGTAGCGGCGCGCCTGGCCGCCGGCTTCATGGCCGAGAGCCTGGGCGAGCGGGTCGGGGAGACCGTCGGCTACCGCATGCGCGGCGAGAGTCGCGTCGGCCCGCACACCCGCCTGGAGGTGGTCACCCAGGGGGTGCTGACCCGGATGCTCCAGGAGGATCCACTGCTCGAAGGCGTGGCCGGCATCCTCTTCGACGAGTTTCACGAGCGCAGCCTGGAGGGGGACCTGGGCCTCGCGCTGGCGCTTGATGCCCAGTCGGTGCGCGACGACCTGCGCCTGCTGGTGATGTCGGCGACCCTGGATGTCGAGGCCCTGCTCGGGGTGCTGGGGGAGGCGACCCCGGTGATCGACTGCCCCGGGCGCAGCTTCCCCGTCGAGACTCGCCACCGCGCCCTCAATGCCCGCGACGACACCGCCCCCCAGCAGGCCCGGGCGCTGCTCGAGGCCATGACGGCGCAGGCAGGCGATGCCCTGGCGATCCTGCCCGGGGTGGCGGAGATTCGCCGGCTGGCCCGGGAGCTCGCCGGCCGGGCGCCGGAGCTTGTCGTGATGGAACTGCACGGCCGCCTGCCGTTGGAAGCCCAGCGCCGCGCCCTGCGCCCGGATCCCGAGGGGCGCCGGCGAGTGGTGCTGGCCACCGCCATCGCCGAGTCCAGCGTCACCGTGGATGGCGTGCGCCTGGTGATGGACGCCGGTCAGGAGCGGGTGCCGGTGTTCCAGCCCAGGAGCGGCCTGACCCGGCTCGAGACCCGCCGCGTCAACCGCGCCAGCGCCGACCAGCGCCGTGGTCGTGCCGGCCGCCAGGGGCCGGGCCTCTGCCTGCGGCTGTGGGCCGAGGAACAGCCGCTGGTTCCCCATGGCGAGCCGGAGATCCGCCAGGCCGATCTGGCGCCGCTCGCCTTCGAGCTGGCCCGTTGGGGCATCACCGACCCGAGCCAGTTGGCCTGGGTGACCCCGCCACCCGCCGCGGCGCTGGCCGCCGGGCGCGAGCTGCTGCATCGCCTGGGCCTGCTTGACGACGCCTTCCATCTGACCGAGTCGGGGCGCTCCGCCGCCCGCTGGCCGATCCATCCGCGCCTGGCGGCGATGCTGGAGCGCTCCCATGGGCTCGATGCGCTGCCGCTGGCCTGTGCCCTGGTGGCGCTGCTGGAGGAGCGCGGTGGTGACGAGGAGCGCGACCTGGAACGGGCGCTGCAGTCACGGTTGCGTGAGCCCCGTAGATATCGCCAGTGGTGGCGCGATGCCGAGCGCCTGGCCCGGACCGCCGGTGTGCCCCTCGAGGTGGCGAGCCTGGCTCCGCTGGGGGAGCTGCTGGCCGTCGCCTACCCGGAACGCATCGCCCAGCGCCTGGACGCCCCGGGCCGCTTTCGCCTGGCTTCCGGAGGACTGGCGACCCTACCCGAGGCGCACCCCCTGGCCCACGCCGAGCTGCTGGTGGCCGCCGAGCTCTCCGGCGAGGCGAGCGGGGCAAGGATCTTCCGGGCGGTGGGGCTTGGCGTCGAGCGCCTGGCGGCGCTCTATCCCGAGTGCAGCGAATGGCGCCCGCGCCTGGAGTGGTCCGACGAGCAGGGCCGCCTTGTCGGCGAGCAGGTGCGCGGCCTGGGGGCCGTGGTGCTCGAACGCCGCCCGCTCCAGCGGTTGCCGGCCGAGGCGGTGCGCGAGGCCCTGCTCGAGGCGCTACGCCGCCGCGGCCTGCCACGGGACGAGTCGCTTACCCAGCTGCGCGGCCGCCTGGCGCTGCTGCGGGCGACCCTGGGTGATGACTGGCCGGAGGCCAGCGAGGAAGTGCTGCTTGCGACCCTCGCGAGTTGGCTCGGCCCGCACCTCGACGGCATCACGCGCCTGGAGGCCGTGGAGCGCCTGCCGCTGGCTCGCCTCTTGCTGGACACCCTCGACTGGCCGCTGCGTGCCCGGCTCGACGAGCTCGCTCCCGAGCGCCTGGCGGTGCCCAGCGGTGCCCGACACCGGGTCGACTACGCCCCCTGTCTGGAGGGCCAGCCGCCGGTGCTGGCGGTGAAACTGCAGGAGTGCTTCGGCTGGGAGGCCTCCCCGCGGGTGGCCGACGGGCGCGCAGCGGTACTGCTGCACCTGCTCTCGCCGGCGCGGCGTCCCCTGCAGGTCACCGCCGACCTGGCGAGCTTCTGGGCGGGCGGCTACGCCGAGGTGCGCCGCGAGATGAGGGGGCGATATCCCAAGCACCCCTGGCCCGAGGACCCCACTACCGCCGAGGCCACCGCCCGCGCCAAGCGGCGCTAGCCTCTGTCAGCCTAGGCTTTGTCTGAAAAGTCGGCGAGCGAAGGTCAGACAAGGCAAAAATCGGCGAAAAGACGGAGTTTACGGGGTGTAAATGAGTACTTTGAGTCGATTTTTAACGCCGTATGGCCGAGCGCAGCCAGTTTTCGGACAGAGCCTAGGCCTCATCGCCGCGGCGCAGCAGGCGCAGCGCCAGACCACCCACAAGCAGCGTACCGGCCACCAGCACGCTCCACAGCAGCCAGAGTGTCCAGTCCCGGGGTGGTATCAGGGCGGCCTCGCCGGCCAGCGTCTGCCGCTCGCCCAGGTGAGCACTGGCCGGCTCCCAGCCTTCACCCTGGCGCCGACGCAGCGAGTCCAGCATCGGCGCCACCGCGGCCTGCTGGCGCCGTGCCCGGGCGCTGCCGGCCACCAGCCGCCAGGGGGCCTCGCCCTCGGCCAGGAACACTACCCGCTCCGGCGTGTAGCCCAGGCGCAGTGTTGGCACTGGGCCGCTGCGTGGCGAGTCGGCGAGCAGTCGCCAGTGGAGATCGCGATGGGAGCCGAGCATTGGCTGGGGCGGCGAGCGCAGTTCGCCATTCCTCTCCACCAGGCGATAGCCTGTCCACGCCGATGTGCGTGCCTGCCAGGCGGCGTCCGGCGCCTCGCGGCTCTCCAGTCGCCAGCGTGCGGCGTAGGGGGTGTCGCTCGTCACATCGGCGAGGCTCACCGGCAGCCGTGACGCCAGTCGGTAGTGGAACTCGCCGCCTTCCGCGCGAACGCCTTCGAGGGACTCCCAGCTCGGCTTCGCTCCCGGCCCCGACTGACGCGTCACCGCCTGGATGCCGGCGAGCACCACCGCGGACTGGCCCGGCAGCGGACGCAGGCGCAGGTAGCGGGCCGAGACCTCGCCCAGTTCGAGGCGACGACGCACCAGGCGCTCGCCGTCGTGGGTGATATCCAGCAGCCGTCCCTGTCTCAGCACGCCACGCCAGGTCTCGAGATCATCGCTCGCCTCGACGCGGTAGAGGCTGTCCAGCGGGGCAGCGGCGTCGTCCCAACTGAGTTCCAGGGCGGTAACGGGGCGCTGGATCGCGCTCAGGTCGACCAGGGCGGCGCCGGCCTCCCGGGCGTCGCTGGATCCCCCGCCGCGGGTCTCGATGCGGCGCAGTCGGCCCTCGGCGTCGGTCTCGCCGATCAGTTCCCACCGCCCCTCGTCGAGGGGCGGTGGTGGCAGCGGAAACCAGGGAGCCCGTTGCAGACGCTCGGTCGACGCCGGGGCGGGCTCAGGCTGTATCAGGGTGGGTACCGCCTGGCCACGGGCGTCGACCACCTGCAGATCGGCAAGCGACGGGGAGTGCAGGGTGTGGTAGATCTCCGAGGTCAGCTCCAGGCGATAGGCCGCCGCCGGCTCCTCGACACTCAGCGGCCAGGCGTGACTCCACTCCTCCTTGAGCTCCCCGGCCGCAACGAGAGCCGGCCAGGCCAGCAGTGCCAGATACCCGATGCGTCTCATGTCGCCTCCTCCTGTTGCCGCGGCGGTGCCGGGGCGATGAAGCCCACGCCGATGCACAGCAGCCCGTAGCCGATAAACGAGGCGATGCCCAGCAGGTTGCCGAGGTGCTGGCGATCCACCGCCACCAGTTTGACCAGTACCACCGCCATCAGCAGTGCGGAGAGTTGCCACAGGGTGCGCTGCCGGCGCCGTGAACCCAGCACCCAGCCGATCACGCCCAGCAGGCTCCACAGCAGGGTGAGGCCGGTCTGCACCAGGCCGAGTTCCAGCATCGCCGGCGACCAGGGGGCGCCGCCCGCCAGGTGCGCCCCGCGCAGCAGCTCCACGGTGAGCAGCAGGAAGGCCGCGCCCCCCAGCAGGGCCGGGGCGTGGCGGTCCGCCGCCGCAGGCCAGAGGCCACCCCGCCAGAGTTGCCAGGCGACCAGCAGCGTCGCCCACTGCACCAGCGCCAGGGGATTAGCCAGCGGCAGCCAGGGCAGCGGGAAGGGGGCGCCGGCGTGCGGCAGCAGCGCCACCCAGGCGAGGGCCAGCACCAGCAGCAGGCCGGTCGCGAGCGACATGCGCCAGGCCTGGGCCGGCTCGGCCAGGGGGCGCAGCACCCAGCCGGGTCGGTGGCAGAGCAGGGCGGCGAGCGTGAGCCAGGGCAGCAGCGCGGCGGCGAGCTGCCAGGCGGGTGCCAGGTCCAGGGGGAGCGGTTGCAGCAGCAGGGTGCTGAGGAAGAGTGGCGTGGAGGCGAGCCAGGCCCCCTGGGCCCAGGCAGCGGGCGGCAGGGGCTCGTCCTGGAGCGCTTCGGAGTGTCGCGCCAGCCCCTGCAGCTGGCGATAGCCGAGCACCATCACCAGGACCCAGCCCCAGGGGGCGAGGGGACCGGTGGCGAGAGGCGCGGCGAGTATGCGCTCAAGCGCCCCGGCCAGCAGGAGGGCGGCGAGCAGCAGTGAGCCGGCGACGCCCCAGGCCAGCGCCGTAGCCGGCCGGCGGCGGTAGCGCTCGGCCAGGGCCAGTCCGGTGAGTGCCAGCAGTGCCAGGCGCCAGTCATCGGCCATGGCCGGGGCGGCGAACAGGTCGATCTCCCGGGCGGCGATGGAAAGCCACCAGGCCAGGCCCCAGGCGAGGGCGGCCAGCGCCCAGCGTGGGTAAGCGCCTCGCCATAGGGTCTCGGCGGAGACGAGGCCCGCCGCGGCAAGGATCACCCCGGCCATGAAGGCGGCGTTGGCGACGGGAGTGTCCACGGCCCAGGCGAAGACAAGGCTGCCAAGCAGCGTCAGGCCGGCCACCAGCTGCAGGGCCAGGCCGGCGAGGCGGGGCAGCAGGCGGTGCTGGCGAAGGCCCAGCCATATCAGGGCGGCCCCCTCCACGGCGAAGAGCGCGGCGCTGACTCGCGCCGAGAGTGCCAGCGGAATCGCCAGGGTGGCGAAGCCCAGTGCCAAGGCGGCGTGGGCCTCACCGAGCAGACGCGTGCGCGCCTGGCGCAGCAGCCAGCTGGCGAGCAGGGCATAGAGCAGAGCGATGCCCAGGGCACACAGGGCCAGCGACAGCCGCTCGCCCTCGAGCAGCGCCGCCTGGAGACCGAACGCCACTAGCGGCGTGCCGAAGACCAGGCTGCCGTCGATGCGGCTGTCCGTCCTGTGCGGCGACTCCTGCGCTTGTCGGCGCCTGGCGTGGAGGATCGGGATCAGCAGGTAGAGCAGGAAGAAGAGTGCCAGGAAGGGCTGGGCCACCGCGTAGTGCCGGGGGCTGTAGTCGAGTACGCCCCAGGCGGTGGCGATGGCGAAGGTGGCCACGAAACCCAGCAGGTCGAGTAGCCGCCAGTGGCGCACCCAGGCGATGGCGAAGATGCCCAGGTTGAGCAGCGCATAGTAGCCGAACAGCACCAGCGGATCGCCGGGGGCACGGGCCAGCCACAGCGGCGCGAGAAAGCCCGCCAGGCTGCCCAGCACGGCCAGCGCCAGCGCATTCTGGAGTGCGCCCAGCACCCCGAGCCCGGCCACCAGTGCCACGCTGAGCAGGAAGGCCAGCGGCAGGGGCAGCAGCGCGAAGCGCTGGGCGGCGGCGAAGATCACCATCAACAGCACGCCGATGGCCCCGCCCTGCAGGCTCAGCGCGAACGCCCGCCGGGTGCGACGCTGCTGCCAGCCGAAGCCCAGGGCGGCCACTGCCAGGGCGGCGATGCCGGCCAGGCGCAGTTCGATGGAGAGGGTCAGCCAGCCCTGGGTGGAGGCGTGGCGGATCAATGCCACGAGCCCCGCGAAGAGCACCAGGATACCGATCTTGACCGGCAGGTTGCCCTCGCTAAGCCAGCCTGCCGCGGCGCCTCGCACCCGGCGAGCTCCGCTGGCCAGCCGGCGGGCGAGGCCGTCGCGCCAGTGGGGGCGTCGGCTCGCGCCTGTCTCGACCTTCCTGCCCCGGGAGGGGGCGGCCGGCGCGTCCTCCGTGGCGGGTCGGGCCAGGGCCGCCTCCAGTGACTCCACCCGACGCGTCAGACGGGCGAGGCGCACCAGGGCGACGATGGCCACCAGGCTCGGCAGCCCCAGCAGGAGCAGCAGCAGTGTCAGCAGCAGCGGCATGGCCTTCCTCTCTGGCTGGGGTTACTCAGGACACCCGCGACCTCCACAGCATGGGCCACAAGCGTGCCGCTGTCGTTGGTGCCGTGGGGTCAGCGCCGCCGTCGCAGCACCCACTTCTCCGCCTCGATCACCAGGTAGATGGCCACGCTCACCAGCAGGATCGCCAGCCAGTGGGGGGCTTCGAGCCCTTCACCGCCGAACACCAACTGCATGAACGGCAGGTAGGTCCAGCCCAGCTGCAGCAGGGCCACGGCGGCGATGGAGCCCCATATCGGCTTGCTGCCGAAGATCCCCTGGAGGGAGAGGGTGCTGGCGGTGAGGAAGCGACTGTTGATCAGGTAGGCGGCACTGCCCGCCACCAGCATGTTCACCGCCCCCGCGCGGGCCTGCTCGATGCTGCCTCCCTGGGCATTGAGTATCCAGGAGAAGACCCCGAACACGCCGAGCAGCAGCAGCATCGAGACGAAGCCCACCCGCCACAGCAGGAAGAGGTCGAGCAGGGCGGCGTCGGGGTTGCGGGGCCGGCGACGCATCAGGTCCCCCTCGCCCTTCTCGAAGGCCAGTGCCAGACCCAGGGTCACCGCCACCACCATGTTGACCCATAGCGCCTGCACCGGGGTCACCGGCAGCTGGGTGCCGGCCAGCACGGCGAGCAGGATCGCCAGCCCCTGGGCGCCGTTGGTGGGCAGCAGGTAGGTGATGGTCTTGCGGATGTTGTCGTAGACCTTGCGTCCCTCGCGGATGGCTCCGACGATGGTGGCGAAGTTGTCGTCGGCCAGCACCATCTCCGCGGCCTCCTTGGCGGCCTCGGTGCCCTGGATGCCCATGGCCACGCCGACGTCGGCGCGCTTGAGCGCCGGACCATCGTTGACCCCGTCGCCGGTCATGGCACAGATGCCGCCGTGGGACTGCATCGCCTGGACCAGGCGCAGCTTGTGCTCCGGCGCGGCCCGGGCGAAGACGTCCACCTCGAGGATCACCTCGGCAAGCTCGGCGTCGGACATCGCCTCGATCTCGCGGCCGCTGATCGCCCGTTCGGTATGGGCAAACCCCAGCTGGCGGGCGATGGCCAGGGCGGTAACGGCATGGTCGCCGGTGATCATCACCGGACGGATGCCGGCGGCCAGGCACTCCTTCACCGCCTCGATGGCCTCATCTCTGGGCGGGTCCAGCAGTCCTACCAGGCCCAGCAGCACCAGACCATTCTCGGCGTGGTGATCCTCAAGCGACTCGACGTCATGGAGGGGCTTCTCGGCCAACGCCAGCACCCGCAGCCCCTGACCGGAGAGGGCATGGATGCGCTCTTCCCACTCGGCGTGATCGAGTTCTCTGTCCTCGCCATCCTCCTGGCGCACGCGGTGGCACATCTCTAGCAGGCGGTCCGGGGCGCCCTTGACCAGCAGGCAGTGGCGTCCGTCGATCTCATGCAGGGTGGCCATGTACTTGTTAGCGGACTCGAAGGGGATGGCGTCCTGGCGGTCGTGATCGCCGCGCAGGGTGCGCGTCTCCAAGCGCGCCTTGGCGGCCGCCACCACCAGGGCGCCTTCGGTGGGATCGCCGTGGATCTTCCAGTGGCCCTCTTCGCGGGCCAGTTCGGCGTCGTTGCAGAGCACGCCGACCTTGAGGAAGTGGCGCAGGGCGTGGTGGTCGTCGAGATCCAGCGGCGCCTCCTGTGCCTCGCCACCCTCGTCCAGCGCGTGGAAGTCGCCCTCGGGGGCGAAGCCGGTGCCGTCGATGCGGATCTCGCCCTGGGGCAGCCAGATCGACCGGGCGGTCATCTCGTTGCGGGTCAGGGTGCCGGTCTTGTCGGAGAAGATGGTGGAGATGGAGCCCAGAGTCTCCACCGCCGGCAGGCGCCGGATGATGGCGTTGCGGCGGGCCATGGCCTGCACCCCCAGGGCCAGGCCGATGGTGACGATGGCGGGCATGCCCTCGGGAATCGCCGCGACGGCGAGGCCTACCGCGGCCATGAACATGTCGCCGACGGGCTGGCCGTGGACCAGCACGCCGAAGGCCGCGGTGAGGATGGCGATCACCAGGATGATCAGGGCCAGCACGCGCCCGGCGCGATCGATCTGGCGCAGCAGCGGTGTCTTGAGCTGCTCGACGCCGCGCAACATCTCGGAGATGCGGCCCAGCTCGGTGCGTGTGCCGGTCTCCACCACCAGGCCCCGTGCGGCGCCCTGGACCACGATGGTGCCGGCGTAGGCCATGCCGGTGCGGTCGCCCAGGTCGGCGTCCTCTGCCACCGGCGGAGTGTCCTTGTCCACGGCGGTGGACTCGCCGGTCAGGGAGGCCTCCTCGGTGCGCAGCCGTCTGGCCTCCAGCAGGCGCAGGTCCGCAGGCACCCGGTCACCACTCTCCACCATCACCACGTCACCCGGCACCAGCTGCTCGGCGGGGATCGTCTGGCGCTTGCCGTCGCGCAGCACCTTGGCCTGGGGGGAGAGCATGTCACGAATGCTCTCCAGCGCCTGCTCGGCCTTGCCCTCCTGGATGAAGCCGATCAGGGCGATGATCAGCACCACGCCCAGGATGGCGATCGCATCCACGCCATGGCCAAGCCCCAGGCTCGCCACCGCGGCGCCGATCAGCACCAGCATCAGGACATTGTTGAGCTGTTCGAGCAGGCGCTTCCACCAGGGGCGGGCCTCGGCCTGCTGCAGCTGGTTGGGGCCGAAGCGCTCCAGCCGGGCCTGGGCCTCGCTGGCGGAGAGCCCGTCACTGTCGGCCTCGAGACGCTCCAGCGCTTCCAGTTCGGGCTGGGCGTGCCAGGCGATTGCCTTCCGGGCGTGGGGTTCGGACATCCTGTGACCTCCGGCTGCGGGCGTGATGAAGCCTAAGGTGTAACACACTCGATGCTGCAGTGCAGTGATGCAGGGCAAGCTTCAGTGATAAGTTGCTGAAATGAGGCGGCGACTTTCGGTATCGCTGCATGGCTAGCTGTGATAGCCCTGGCGCGGTGATCAGGGCTACCACAGTTAGAGACAACGCTATTACTGGGAGCCCAATATGGTGGGAGCCCGATTTATCGGCGATCGCGGTGGTACAAGGGCGAAGGGCGCTACGGTAACTGCGATAGCCCTTGCGCGGTGATGAGTTCGATCGAGGCCCGGGCCTTCAGTTGCTAGAATGAGTGCCCGTTGTTACCAGCTCACTTCACCTTCCGGATGCGTCCCATGGCCCAGACCCTCTCGAAAAGGATCAACAAGTACATCAGCGAAAGCGGCATGTGCTCGCGACGAGAGGCCGATCGCTACATCGAGCAGGGCAACGTGCAGATCGATGGCCGGCGCGCCACCCCCGGTGACCGGGTCGTCCCCGGCAGCGTCGTCAAGGTCAATGGCCAGGTCGTCGAGCCCCTGGAACTGGAGGAGGAGGACCTGGTGTTCATCGCGCTGAACAAGCCGGTGGGCATCGTCAGCACCACGGACCCGGTCGAGAAGGCCAATATCGTCGATTTCGTCGGGCATGGCGCGCGGATCTTTCCCATCGGCCGGCTGGACAAGGACTCCCAAGGGCTGATCTTCCTGACCAACAACGGCGACCTGGTCAACCGCATCCTGCGGGCGAGCAACCAGCACGAGAAGGAGTATCGGGTCACCGTCAACAAGCCGATCAGCGACGATTTCATCGCCGGCATGGGCGGCGGGGTACCGATCCTCGGCGAGGTCACCAAGAAGTGCCGGGTGGTCAGGGAGTCGCGTTTCGTCTTCAACATCACCCTGGTCCAGGGGCTGAATCGCCAGATTCGGCGCATGTGCGAGGTGTTCGGCTATGAGGTGGTGAAGCTCGAACGCATCCGCATCATGAACGTCTCGCTCAAGGGGCTGGCTACCGGCGACTGGCGGGACCTGACCCCGGCCGAGGTGTCGACGATCCTCTCCCTGACCGAGCACTCCAGCTCCGAGGCCCAGCAGCCCGAGCGTCGTACGGCGCGACGCAAGGCCGGCAAGGGCGCCCGAGGCGGTGCCGCGAAGCCGGGAAGCAGGTCGTCAGGCAAGGCGGCAACCGGGCAGCGCAGCGCGTCTCGCCGCGGTGACGTCGCCAAACCGGGGGCGGGAAAGACTGGTGCTGGAAAGTCCGGTGCGGGAAAGACCGGTGCTGGAAAGCCCGGCGGTGGCAAGCCCACCAGGCGCAAGGTGACGGAGAAGGAGGCTGGACCGGGCAGGAAACCGGCGGGAAAGAAGGCAGCGGCAAGCAAGGCGGGGGGCAAGCCCAAGGGTGGGCGTCCCTCGGGTTCGCGCGCCAAGGCGGTCGCCCCTGGCGGCAAGCCGCGGGGCCGGAAGCGCTAGGCCCCATCTACCACTCGCGGGCGCCGCAGCAAACAGCTGAGGCCGCGGACATCCTAGTCGGACTCGGGCACCTCTCCCGGCACGCGATAGCGCGGCGGGGCGTTCTCGCGCTCCTCCCGGGTCAGCGTCTCGTCCTCGGCGGGCACGCCCCATACCGTCTCGCTCTCGCGGTCCGGGTAGCTGTAGGTGGTGCAGCCGGCGAGCAGTGCCAGGCTGATGGTGAGGGGCAGCGCGAGGGCGGCGAGCCGCGGGCGGGTGAGGGACATGGAATCTCTCCGGTGAGACGGTGAAGGGGGGCCGGCCAGCGTCACCGCTGGCCGGCGTAGGGTCAAGGCCGCTTAACCCGACCAGCCGAGCAGTATCGGAACGTAGACCACCAGCAGCAGAACCGCGATCAGCCCCAGCAGGTAGGGGATGATCGCCCGGGTGATGCGCTCCAGCGGCAGCTGGGTGACCGAGGAGGCCACGTAGAGGTTGATCGCCACCGGTGGGGTGATCATGCCGATGGCAAGCCCCACCACGATGATCAGGCCGAAGTGGATTGGGTCGATGCCCAGCTGGGTGACCAGCGGCAGCAGTACCGGGGTGAGGATGATCAGGGCGCTGGCGGTCTCGATGAACACGCCGGTGAGCAGGATCACCGCCACTACCAGCAGCATGATCACCAGCGGGTCGGTGGAGAGCGACAGCACCGCCTGGGCGATGGCGCCGGGCACCTGCCAGCTGGAGAGGGTCCAGCTGAGTACCGCCGAGGTGGCGATTACCAGCATGATCACCGAGGTGGTGATGGCCGAGCGGATCAGGATGCGGTAGACGTCGGCCAGGTTCAGGTCACGGTAGATGAACAGCGACACCAGCAGGGCGTAGTTGACCGCCACCACCGCGGCCTCGCTGGGCGTGAAGATCCCCGAGAAGATGCCGCCGAGGATGATCACCGGGGTCATCAGGCCCCAGCTGGCGCTTCGGAAGGTGCGCCAGATGGTGGCCGCCGAGAGGGCGGTGCCCCGCGGGTAGTTGCGGCGGTAGGCCTGCACGATGGCGATGGCGGAGAGCCCGAGGCCCATGGCGATGCCCGGCAGGATGCCGCTCAGGAACAGCGATGATACCGACTGCTGGGCGATCACCGCATAGATGATCATCGGCACCGAGGGCGGGATCACCACCCCGATGGTGCCGCTGGCGGCGATCAGGCTGGCCGCCGAGGCGGGCTCGTAGCCCTTCCTGCGCAGCTCCGGCACCAGGCTCGAGCCCACCGCGGCGGTGGTGGCGGCGCCGGAGCCGGAGATGGCGGCGAAGAACATCCCGGCCCCTACCGAGACGATGGAGAGGCCCCCCTTGAGGAAGCCGAACAGCGAATCGGCGAAGTCGACCAGCTTCTCGCTCACCTTGCCCTGGGCCATCAGGTCGCCGGCGAGGATGAACATCGGTACCGCCACCAGGGCAAAGGAGTTGATGCCCTGGAACATCTGCTGGGTCACCACCATCGGCGGCACGCCCTGGGCGTGCAGCGCCACCAGGGTGCTGGCGCCGATGGCCAGGGCGATGGGTACCCCCAGCAGCATGAAGACCAGGAACAGCACGAAGAGCAGCGCGGTCATGGCTGCTCCTCGTCGTCGGCGTGTGGCACGGGGTCATCGCCCAGTGCCAGGCCGGCGATGTCCACCAGGGCATACCAGGCCATGATCGCCGCGGAGAGCGGGATCACGGCGTAGACCCAGGTCATGGAGAGGCGCAGTGAGGCGGATTTCTGGAAGCTCTGCACCTGCATGTACTCCCAGCCGATGGTGACCAGCCCGAGCAGGAAGCCCAGCGACACCAGCAGGGCGGCGATGCGCGCCAGGCGCCGGGGCAGCCCGGGCAGGGCGTCCACCACGAAGGTCACGGCAATATGCCGGCCGCGGCGGAAGGCGAGGGTGGCGGCCAGGAAGGTGATCCACACCAGCAGGAAGCGCGCCACCTCCTCGGTCCAGCCCACCGCGGTGAAGAAGACCCGCGAGACGATCTGCAGGGTGATCACACCGATCAACGCCGCCATCGCCGTGAAGACCACGGGGGCGATGGCGGCGTCGAGGGCGCGCTCACTCCACCGCAGCGGTCGCAGCAGGGAATGGGCGGAGAAGGACACTTACTTCAGCGCCTCCTGGATGCGCGGCAGGTAGTCGCCGAACTGCTCGCCGTACTGCTCGTAGACCGGGGCCACGGCCTGCTGGAAGGCGGCGATATCGGGCTCCTCGACGATCTGCATGCCGGCCTCGCGCAGCTCGGCCAGCTGCTCCGCCTCCATCTCGGCATTCACCCGGCGCTCGTGCTCGGCGGCCTCTTGGGCAGCCTGCTCGACCACCTCCCGGGCGGCCTCCGGCAGCTGGTTCCAGACCGGCATGCCCATCACGAAGAGCGCCGGCGCATAGGTGTGGCGCGACAGCGTCATGTGGTCCTGGGTCTCGTAGAGCTTGAAGGAGTGGATAACGTTGACCGGGTTCTCCTGGCCGTCGATGGTGCCCTGCTGCATGGCGGTGAGCGCCTCGGTCCAGGCCATCGGCACCGCGTTGGCACCCAGTTCGCGGAAGGTGTCGACGTAGACCGGGTTCTCCATCACGCGGATGCGCAGGCCGTCGATGTCCTCCGGCGAGGTGACCGCCCGCTCGCTGTTGGTGAGGTTGCGGAAGCCGCGCTCGGCGTAGGCCAGGCCCTTGAGGTTGACCTCGGAAAGGCGGTCGAGCAGCTCCTGGCCGATCTCGCCGTCGAGCACCTCGTAGGCGGCCTCGGGGCTCGGGAAGAGGAAGGGCAGCTCGAACACCGCCATCTCCTCGAGGAAGTTGGCCACCGGACCGTTGGTGATCACGCCCATGTCCACGGTGCCGATCTGCATGCCCTCGAGCAGGGTGCGCTCGTCGCCGAGGCTAGCGTTGGGGTAGAGCTCGATATCCACCTTGCCGTCGGTGCGCTCCTCCACCAGTTCCTCGAACTTCATGGCGGCGATATGGAAGCCGTCCTGCTCGTTGACCACGTGGGCCAGGCGCAGGGTGACCGGGTCCATGTCGGCGAAATCTGACGCGTTGGCAGAGGCCATCACGGCCAGCGAGATGCCCAGTGCCAGCGAGCTGTGTGCAAAGCCTTTCATTGTTGGTTTCCTTCTGGTGTCAGCGTGTTGCGAAGTCCAGCGTCCAAGAGCATGCACCGAGGCGGGCAAAGCGGTCAATCGACGCTGGCCGGGCCTGGGCGGCTTACAGCCGGCGGTACATCACATGGGCGTCCACCGCTCCGAGCACCGGATGGCGGAAGGCGCCGGGCAGTGTGCCGCACACCGCGAAGCCGTGGGCCTGCCATAGCCGCACCGCCACCGTGTTGGTGGCCACCACCAGGTTGTACTGCATGGCGGTGAAACCGAGCTCCCGGGCCAGGGCCAGGGAGTGCTCGCACATCTGCCCCGCCAAGCCGCGGCCTCGCGCCTCGGCAGCGACGATATAGCCACAGTTGGCGACATGGTCGCCGGGGCCGGCCTGGTTGGGCTTGATGTAGTAGGTGCCGAGCGGTTTGTCCGCCTCGTCCACCGCCACCCGTACCGCCGGCGGCAGCTCGATCCACATGCGGTGGGCATCCTGCTCGGTGATGTCCCGGGGCACGGCATAGGTCTCGCCGGCGTGGAACACCGGCGCGAGCATCGCCCAGACTGCCGGCCAGTCGGTGGGATCATAGGGGCGGATGCTGATTTCCGATGAACCCTTCATGCCGCCTCCTGCTGGGCGCGCAGCCAGGCGATCTCCTCGGCCCAGATGACGGGCTCGATGGTCTCCAGTACCAGCGGCATGTCGTCGGTGCGCGGGTCCTGCATCAGGGCGCTGAAACAGTCGCTGCCGATATTGCCCCGGCCGAGGCTGTGGTGGCGATCCACCCGGCTGCCAAGCTCGCTCTTGGCGTCGTTGAGGTGCATCCCCTTGAGGTATTCGATGCCCACCACGGCGTCGAACTCGTCGAGCATGGCCACGGTGGCTTCCCGGGTACGCAGGTCATAGCCGGCGGCAAAGGCGTGGCAGGTGTCGATGCACACGCCGACCCGCGACCTGTCCTCCACCTGCTCGATGATCTCGGCCAGCTGCTCGAAGCGCCAGCCCAGGTTGCTGCCCTGGCCCGCGGTGTTCTCGAGTACCGCGGTGACGCCATGGGTCGCGTCGAGGACCTGGTTGAGCGACTCGGCGATGCGTGCCAGGCAGTCGCTCTCGCTGATCTTGCGCAGATGGCTGCCGGGGTGGAAGTTGAGGCGGTCGATGCCCAGCTGCTCGCAGCGCTGCATCTCGTCGAGGAAGGCCGCCCGGGACTTGGCCAGCCCCTCGGCCTCGGGGTGGCCCAGGTTGATCAGGTAGCTGTCGTGGGGAAGAATCTGTCCCGGACCGAAGCCGTGGCGTCGGCAGGCGTCGCAGAAGGCAGTAACCACTGCCTCGTCGAGCGGCTTGGCTCGCCACTGGCGCTGATTCTTGGTGAACAGCGCGAAGGCGTTGGCGCCGATCGCCACGGCGCGCTCGACCGCCTGGTCGACGCCGCCGGCGGCGCTGACATGGGCTCCGATATATTTCATGCAGTAGGGTCCTGTGTGCTGTCTGGTCCAGGGTTCCAGGGTGGTGGATCACGGGATTGTCGCCGATCCGAAGGCCGAACCCCAGCGTCGAACCAGAGGGCATGGATTCGTGGCGACGGTGGACGCCACCCGATGCGGTCCGCTAGGGTCAGGGGCCAATTCGATGACTCAGGAGATCCCATGACCCTGCGCAAGTCCCTCGCCGTATCCTCACTGTCCCTGGCGCTCGCCGTGCCGGCCTTCGCCCAGCAGATGCCCCAGGGCCAGGCGCCCAGCGCCGAGGACCAGGTGGCCCAGCTCGACCAGATGGTGGACCTCGACCAGGGCCAGGAGCAGGAGCTGGTGAGCCTGCTCAGCGAGTCTCGCCAGCGTATCCAGTCGCTGCGCAGCGAGGCCCAGGAAGTGCAGATGCGGTTGCAGCAGAACGCCGGCCCTGAATTCGACGAGGCCGCCATTCGCCAGGATGCCGAGCTGCTGGGTGACCTCACCGGCGAGATGACCGCCGAGAGCGTGCTGATGCAGTCGCGCATGCAGGCGGCCCTGAGCCCGGCGCAGCGAGACGAGCTGGAACGCCAGATCGAGGAGCGCCAGCAGCAGATGCGCCAGATGCAGCAGCAGATGCAACAGCAGCAGGCGCCCGCCCAGTAATCCTCCTCGGATGGGCTTGCGGTCGCCTCGGCGGCCGCTGTTCCCGGCATTGATATAGCGCAGACGGCACCCCGCGGGGTGCCGTCTGCGTTATATCAGCGCCGCCGGTTGCCGGGGCGGCCGAGCCAGTAGCGATGCCCCTGGCGCTCCGGGCGTGTCTCCACCAGTGGATGGGTGGGTCGATAGGGACGCGAGGAGGGCGGCCGTGGCCCCTGGTGAGAGGCCAGTGCCATCAGGCGTCGCACCCGCTCATCTGTCGGCGGGTGGGTCTGCAGGTAGTGCAGCCAGCCCGGGAGTTGCCGGCGGCCGAACAGGGTCGTCAGCCACATCCCGTTGCGACGCTCCAGGGCTTCCAGGGCGGCGGCCAGGCCCTGCGGATCGCGGGTCAGCACCGTCGCCTCCAGATCGGCGGTGAACTCGCGGTTGCGCGACAGTGCCAGCTGCAGCAGGGTGCTTGCCACGGGGGCTAGCCCCACCACCATCAGCTCCAGCCAGGGCATGCGGATCTCGCCGGCCATGGCCATGGGCAGCATGGCGATCAGCGCCAGCTGTACCAGGAATGCCCCCCAGATGGTGAGCCGCGTCATGGTGGCGGCCATGGACATCACCCGGGTGTCGCCGTGGCGCAGATGGCTGACCTCATGGGCCAGCACCCCGGCCAGCTGGCGCAGCGACAGGCCGTGCAGCAACCCCTCGGTGACGGCGATACCGCCGTCCCTGGCATCCCCCACGGCGAAGGCGTTGAGATCCGGCGAGGGCACATAGAACAGCCAGGGCTGCTGGGTGAGCCCCGCCCGCCGATAGAGCAGGTCCATCACTCGATAGAGCTGTGGTGCCTGGTGGCGATGCAGCACCCCGGCGCCGGTGCGCGCCAGCAGCAGTCGCGCCGGTACCCGGCCGCCGAGGTAGAGGGTCAGCATCACCAGGCCGAAGGCCCACAGCACACCGCCGCTTCCCGCCAGCAACCAGGCGGGCACCGCAAGCAGCAGCGACATGCCGGCCAGGATCAGCAGGTGCTGAAGGGTATTGTGCAGGCGCTGGGCGGTGAAGCGAGAGAGCATCGTATCCTCCTGATGCCAACAGGTTACCGCGCCAGGTGGCCTGCTGGCACCTGCCGGTCGAACCACGCGCTGAAGTCGTGAAGAAACATTCGGTTACAGTCGCGCAAGAATTATGGAAACCCTTGCCAAAGAGATTGAAGAAGGCGCGGGGATGGGTTCTATTAGGATGGTAATCAACTTGGAGATATCCCATGCCACTGTCCATTGACATCCCGGAAATCCTGGAACACCTGATGGAGAAGGCCGAGGCCGTCCGATCCTGCCGCGAGGCGATCGCCACCTATATCGACTGAGCCTCGTTGAACCAGTTTCCCCCGGCCAGGGACGGCCACCCTACCTCTGCTCCCTCTTCCGTCTCTTTCTCGCTTCTCCTCTCGTCTGCTCCACCGTCGCAGGTGCCGACTCACGGCTGCCTGGGGTCGTCTGCACCCACTGCCTCCCTCGGGTCCAATTGAGATGCCAGCGCCGCTCCGGCACTATGTGCGCTCGCCGATGATGAGTCGGGATCGCCATGCCAAACGACAGGGACGCGACATGGGCCAGCTGCTTCGCATCGTGATGATACACGGCCACCTCGAGGGCGTGGTCGAGCTCAGTGTGGATGGCCACACCAATATCTGCGGTACCAATGCCTCGGGGAAGACCACCCTGCAGCGGCTGGTGCCGGTGTTCTATGGTGAACTGCCCAACAAGGTGGTGCCACGCACCCGCCTCAAGTTCGATGCCTTCTACCTGCCGCATCGCAACAGCTATCTCGTCTACGAATACCGCCGCGAGGAGGGTGATGTGTGCCAGGCGGTGCTGACACGGCGTAGCGAGGGCGGAGTCGAGTACCGCTTCGTCGGCGACGCCTACCGCCCCGAGGATTACCTGGTCGAGAGCGAGGCCGGCGTGGCCGCCCTGGACTATGCCCAGTGGGCCAACGGCCTGCGCCGGCGGGGCGTATCGGTCTCGCCCAAGCTGGGGGCGACCTCCGAGTATCGCGCGGTGATCCAGAACGACTTCACCCAGACCGGGACCCAGCCCCGGGGCAACAGCAAGGAGGGGTTGCGCCTGCGCCAGGTGGCCGCCCGCTTCAGCCTGGTGCGTCCCGGCCAGCGCATCCGGCATATGGAGAAGCTGGTCTCCGCGGTGCATGCCAAGGAGGGCAAGATGGATACCCTCAAGACCATGCTGGCGGCGATCTTCGAGGAGGACGGGGTCGAGTTGCCGGTGACCCGTATCCGCAATACCAAGGCCCGCGAGTGGATCGCTCGCATGCGCCAGTCCATGCGCCTGGAGCCGCTGCAGCGCTCGCTGGGTGAGCTCGAACGCCTGGATCGCGAGATCGCCGACCTTGAGGCGACGCTGTGGCAGCTCAAGCCCCAGCTGGAGGCGGACCGCCACCGTGCCGCGCGGGACCAGGCCGAGCGCGAGGCCGAGATCCAGCAGCGCCAGCGTGACTTCAAGGCCCTTGATACGGCTTATCAGGAGCGCCGCGACGCCCTCAACGACCGTGCCAGCCAAGTCGACAGCGAGCTCGACCAGACCCGCGGCGTGCTCGATGACCTGCAGCGCCAGTTCGAGGCCTACGAGACGGCGGATATGCCGGGCCTGGAGCAGGACCTCAAGGCGCTGCCCCAGTGGCGTGAGCAGCAGCAACAGCTGCGCGACCACCTGGAGCTGATGCAGCAGGCGGTCAAGGAGAGCAAGGCCAAGCTGGAGGCGCGCCTGGTGGAGCTGGGCGACCTGCTCGAGTCGCGCCGCGACGACCTCCAGGCGCTGATCGATGCCCTGGGCGAGGAGAAGGAGGCCTGCCGCGACCAGCAGGGCGAGGCCGAGAGTCGCCTGGAGGCCGACTACCAGGCCCGCCGCCAGGCCCTGGATGACGACTATCGCGCCCGCCTGGAGCAGGTGACCGCGCGTCTCGCCGAGCTCAAGGCGCAGCTGTCCCACACCGCCCAGAGCTCGGAGGAGGCCCGCGAGGCAGAGCAGGCCCAGGCTCGGGTCGACCAGGCCCAGAGCGAGCAGAGTGCCACCGCCGGCGCCGTGGAATCACTGCGTGGCGAGCTCGATGAGTGCCGCCAGGCCCGGGGGCTCGCCGAGCGCGACCTGGAGCTGGCCCGCACCCAGCTGTCGCGTTCCCGCGGACACCTCGACGAGTTGCTGGTCCAGCGTGATCCCGCCCAGGGCAGCCTGCGCCACTTCCTGCGCCATCACCGCCCGGGCTGGGAACAGGGCCTGGGCAAGGTGATCGCCCCGGAGCTGCTCGAGCGCCGCGACCTCGCTCCCCAGTTCAACGAGGAGGGCAGCGACGACCTGTTCGGGCTCGCCCTGGACCTCGCTGCCATCGCGCTGCCCGATTACGCCCAGGACGAGGCCAGCCTGCTGGCCGAGATCGAGGCCGCCGAGCAGGCGCTGGCCCAGGCCGAGGAGGGCGAAGCGGCTGCCGAGAAGTCGCTGCGCGGTTGCCACCAGAAGGTGCAGGAGGCCGATGCCCGCCTCGAGCGGGCGCGTACCGCCCGCCGCCGTGCCGCCGAGGAGGTGGACTACGCCCTGCAGGCCCGCAGCCAGTGCCAGCAGCGCCACGCCGCCGCCCAGCAGGCGCGCCAGGCCAGCGCCAAGGAGGCGCTGGCGGAGCAGGAGGCCGCTCACCAGGCGCTGCGCGACGAGCAGCACCGGGCGCTGGAGGCGCTGGCCGACGGCCACCGTGCCCAACGCCTGGAGCTGACCGCCGACTTCCAGGGGCGCCTTGCCGGCTTCGACCAGCAGGTCGCCCAGTACCGCCGCCAGCTCGCCGAGCACAAGGAGGAGCATCGCCGCCAGCGCGACGAGCTCACCGCCGCCTTCGACCGCGAGCTTGCCGAGCAGGGTGTCGACCCCGAGACCGTGCATGATACCCGCGCGCGGCTGGAGGCGCTGGGCAAGCGTATTCGCCAGACCACCGAGCGCGAGGATGAACTGAGGGAATATCGTCACTTCATGCGCGTGGAGTGGGGCGAGCGCAAGCCGCGCCTGGTCGCGAAGGAGGCCGAGCTTGCCCGCGACCGGGATGCCCTGGCGCGGGAGCGCGAACAGCAGGCTGCCGACTTCCGTACTGCCCGCAGCGAGCATCAGGCAGCGGTGAGCGAACTTGCCACCCGGCGTGACGCCGCCAGGGTGCTGGTGGAGACCCTGGCGCCGCTGCTCGACAAGCTGGAAACCCTGGCCCTGGAGCCGGCTCCAGAGCCCCTCGGCGAGGCACCGGGGGATGTGGAGGAGCGCATCGAGCGCCTGCGGCAGGGTCTCACCGACCACGCCCGTGAGCTCGACGCCCTGCGCCGTGGCTGCGAGAAGCTCGAGTCCGAGCTGATCAAGGGAGCCAGCGCCGACTTCCAGGCCACACTTGCGGCCGAACGCGCCCGGCTCGACGGCGAGAGCCCGCGTCGCCTGCTGCCGGTGATCGCCGGCATGCTCCAGCTGCTCGAGGGGCAACAGCAGCAGCTGCTGCAGGAGGGGCGCAACCTCTCCGACGACCTCGACAAGTTCTTCACCGTATTCAGCGACCTCAACCGGCGCATCAGTGCCCAGAGCCGGCGCCTTTCCGACGAGGTCGCCGACGACCTGGTGCTCGAGGGCATCGGCCGCGCCGAGGTGAGGATCCAGTCGACCATCGACGAGTTGGGCTTCTGGGAGCCGCTCAAGCGCTTCGCCCAGCGTTACCGCGAGTGGCGCGACTCGGGCCAGCCGCTCCCCGGCGACGACTACCTGGATGCCCTGGCCGACGTGGTGGAGCTGCTGCGCAGTGACCAGCAGTACAGCTTCGAGAGCCTGCTGCGCCTGGAGCTGCACCTCAACGAGGGCGGCACCGACCTGGTGATCCGCAACGACCGCCAGTTGCTGGAGTCCTCCAGCCACGGCATGGCCTACCTGATTCTGTGCAAGTTCCTTCTCGCCTTCACCCGACTGCTGCGTGGCCCGGCCGAGATCGCCATCCACTGGCCCATCGACGAGATCGGCACCCTGGCCTACCACAACGTCGAGAAGCTGTTCGACGCCTGTGACAACAACCGCATCCATATCGTCGGCGCCTTCCCCAATCCGGAATCGGACGTGCTGCTGCTGTTCCACAATCGCTATCTGATCGACCGTGACGAGGCCGCCCCAGCCAAGCGCCGTCTCAAGCGCATCGAGCCGCGCCTGAGCCGCCTGGCCCAGCGCCTGCAGGCCCGCGCCGAGGAGGCGGCATCATGAGTGAACATACCCCGATGGAGCGTTCCATGGTGGAGTTCGGTCCTCTGCTGGAGCGCCTGCTGGCCGGCGAGTTCATCTGCGCGGTGAGCGACGAGGGCGCCTTTCGCCGCCTGCAGGACGAGGAGACCCGCGAGCGGATCGACGCCTACCTGCGCCCGCTCAACCGCCGCCTGGCCAGCAACGACGAGGGCAGCGTCTATTTCCTGGCCTGGCGGGTGCTCGACGAGGCCGCCCGGGAGCAGCTGTCGCGGCAGCTGGGCGAGACCGTGGCGAGCCTGCTGCCGCTGCTGGAGTGGCTGCAGCTGGTCCAGGAGGCGCTGGGGCGCGACGGGCCGGCCGCGCCCGGTGAAGTGCTCAAGCCCGCCGACTTCAGCTCGCGCTGCGAGGACAACCAGGGGCTGCGCGAGCGTCTCGAGCGCCTGGCCACCGACCCCTTCTTCGGTTCCCAGAGCGACCAGCTCGACGCCCAGCTCAAGCAGGTGTTCAAGCGGCTCAAGGAGCACGGCTACCTGCTCCAGCCCCATGCCGACCGCCAGTACTACCTGGTCACCGCCAAGATCGACTACCTCATCGACCTGGCGCGCTTCATCCGCGACGAGGAGAACCTGCCGGTGGATGACCAGGCGCCGAGCGGCCAGGAGAGCCTGCTGTGAGTGTCGACCATCCCCACGCCCTGGAGAGCCGCCTGGTCAGCACCGGCGTCGAGCGCCTGACGCTGCTGGGCAAGCACGCCGAGGCGCTGATGGCTGGCTACGCCCGGGACGAGGTGCCGCTGGAGGGGCTGAGCACCACCGCTCTCAACCGGCTGCTGGCGGCACGCATCCTGTGGCGCCCCGATGAGCAGGGCGGGGTGAAGCTGGCGCCCAAGGTGCGCGAGTTGATCGCCGAGATGCTCGCCGACGAGAGCCGCCGCCACGTCAACGCCGATGTGGCCGAGACCCTGGAGCTGTTGCGCAGCCTGGTACAGAGCTATCGTGAGGCCCGCGACGGTGGTGAGTACTGGCGCCAGGAACAGCAGCTGCTGCGCCTGCGCCAGGAGGTGGATGACCTCAATGGCCGCTTCGCCGACGCCATCGACAGCCTGTGGCGACGCCTCAACGGCGATTTCGGCTTTGTCAGCCGCCTGGGCGACAAGATCCGCGAGAACCAGCGTGCCCAGAAGCAGATCGTGCGCCTGCTCGATGGCCTCGCGCTGATCGACTTCGACGAGCTGATCGAACTGGTGGGCAGCGACGGCGCGCTGCGCAAGCTGCTGGTCAGCGGCCTGCAGCAGCAGCTGACCCAGCACTACACCAGCCTGCGCGAGGTACAGCGGCGCCTGGTCGAGCTGATGGCGCGCTTCCGCCAGCAGCAGTCGCGCAGCCGCCTGGTGGCGGGCATGGCCGGCTTCTTGCGTGAGCACCCCGGCTTCGTCCCCGGCAACTACGCCCGGCGCGGCGAGGTGCCGGCACTGGTCAACCGCGCCGCCCCGCTGGTCGCCGCCGGTGCTGCTGCCCTGGACCACCATCCCGATAGCCGTGTGCTCGGCGAACTGCTGCACCGCCTGCCGCGGCCCGCTCCGCGCCCGCAACCGGTGACCGCCGCGGGTGCCGCCGCGCCTCAGGAGGACACCCTCGTGGCCGCTCGCCAGCAGGCCCTCAAGGAGGACGTGGAGCGCTTCTATCTGGCGGTGGTGGACGGTGGCGAGGGGCTCAGCGCTCTGGAGTTCCTGCAGCAGGGGGAGTACGAGTGGAGCGAGGAGATCTGGCTGTTCCAGGTGATCGCCGAATTCCAGGGGCTGCCCAGAAGCGAGCAGCGCGCCTTCCGCCTCAGCCAGCAGGAGAGCCAGGCGAGCCGCTACAATCATGTGCGGCTGATCCACGACGTCACCCTGCAGCTCGCCTGACGGACGGACTTGATCGCCGATAAATCGGGCTCCCACAGGCGGAAGGCCTGACTGTAGGAGCGCAGATCCTGCGCGATGGCGCCGCAGGCGCCCGATATAGGAGGAGACCCCCTTGCACCTGACCACAAGCGCCCGCAAACAGCTTCGCGATGCCGCCGAACGGCTCCGCTGCGAGCCCGTGGTGGGGAAACGCCGGGGCAGGGCGGTCGACGAGATCGTGGCCTGGTGCCAGGCGCACGATATCGAACTCGGTGCGCGCCTCACCCATGCTCGCCTGGTGTTTGACCGTGAGCTGCTGGACCGCATCGACGAGGCCCTGGCCGCCCTCGGCGAGCCCGCCATCGCCGCCGGGCTTTCAGGCCTGACCACCGCCGAGCAGGCGGAGCTCGGCAACCGTGAGGCGAAGGGCGTCCGCGAGAAGCCGCGTGAGCGGCGGGTGCTGGCCAGCCTGCCGGCGGTGAGCCGTCCAGGGGTCGCTTGCCGGGCGCACGACTGCCTCGATCTCGATCGGCACGATCTCGACCTCGCCGCCTTCGACGCCCTGGTGCAGGTCGAGAACCTCGACAGCTTTTACGGTTTGCCCGACACGCTGCCAGCACTCTCGTCCTGGCCGCGCCCGCTGGTGCTCTACCGCGGCGATAGCTTCTACGGCGGCGGCTTCGCCGACCTGGCCACCGACTGGGCCGCCAGCGGTCGGCCGCATCTCTATCTGGGCGACTTCGATGCCAAGGGGGTGAGCATTGCCCTGGAGCGCGGTGCCAGCCACCAGCTGTTGCCACCTCTTGAGTTTGTGGCCGAGCGTGCCAATGTCCAGCAGCTGCCCCCCAAGCAACAGCGCTACCAGGCGGCGCTGCGCCAGCATGCGGCGCGACTCCCCGAGCAGCATCCGCTGGCTGGCTATCTCGCCATCCTGCTCGGCGAGCAGCGCGGCCTGCTGCAGCAGTGGTTCGGCAGCACCGACGACTGGGTCGCGGTGCCGCTGCACCCCCGCCCGACTCCCTGATGCCCCAACCGGACGACGCCACTGTGGAATACCTGCAGACGCTCGACACGACCCAGCTGATCCTGGGCCTGGCCACCTTCGCGGCGGGCCTCGTGATCGCCTTCGCCCTCCAGCAACGTCGCATCGCTGCCGCGCGCCGCGAGCGGGAGGCCATGCGTGGCGAGCTGCATGCCCAGCAGCTGGAAGCCCGCGAGCAGACGGTGGCGCTGCAGGTGGCCGAAGGCGAGGTGGAGACACAGCGGGAGGCCAACCAGGCTCAGGCGCGGGAGCTCGAGCGCTTCCGCGAGGCCTACTATGCGCTCAAGCAGACCCATGGCGAGCTGACCACTCGCCTGGAGGAGAAGGAGGCGCACTTCGCCCGCCAGCTTCAGTGGATGGAGGAGAGCAAGGGCCAGCTCAAGGTGGAGTTCGAGAACCTCGCCAACGAGCTGCTGGAGCAGAAGGGCAGGGCCTTCTCGTCGCTCTCCGAGCGCAACCTGCAGGGACTGCTCAAGCCCTTCCAGGAGGAGATCAAGGGCTTCCGCGAGAAGGTCGAGACCCTCCACCACCAGGAGACTGCCCAGCGCGCCAGCCTGACCACCGAGCTCAAGCACCTGCAGCAGCTCAATCGCGATATCACCGACCAGGCCGCTCAGCTGACCGAGGCGCTCAAGGGGCAGAAGAAGGTCCAGGGCAACTGGGGCGAACTGATGCTGGAGAACGTGCTCGATAGCGCCGGCCTGCGCCCCGGAGAGGACTACCAGCGCGAGAAGAGCTTCACCACCGAGGCGGGCAAGCGTCGCCCCGATGCGCTGGTCTACCTGCCCGAGGGGCGCCACCTGGTGATCGACGCCAAGACCTCGCTTGCCGCCTACCTGGAATACGTCAACGCCGAGGACGAGGCGACCCGCCAGCGGGCACTGGCCGCCCATGCCCGGGCGGTGGGCGAGCGCATCGAGGAGCTGGCCGACAAGCACTACTACGACCTGCCGGGGCTCAACTCGCCGGAGGTGGTGATCATGTTCATCCCGGTGGAGTCGGCCTATATCGAGGCGCTGCGCCACGACTCCACCCTCTACCAGCGCGCCATCGAGCGCAACGTGCTGGTGGCCACTCCCACCACGCTGCTCACCAGCCTGAATATCGTCGGCCAGCTGTGGCGTTTCGAGAACCAGAGCCGCCACAGCGCCGAGCTGGCCCGCAAGGCCGAGCGCGTCCACAGCAAGCTCTCCACCTTCCTCGACAGCATGCAGGACGTGGGGCGCAAGCTCGATGGCGCCCGCGAGAGCTACGACCGGGCGCTGGGCCAGCTGGTCAACGGCCGTGGCAACCTGGTCAAGCAGGCCAGCGAGTTCCGCGAACTGGGCGTGGCGGTAAAGAAGGAGCTGCCTGCCGAGATCCTCGAGCGTGCCAGGCTCGAAGTGGGGCCCGCGACTACGCCAGTGGAGGATGAGCCGCTGGACCCGCAGCGCGACTGAACGCGCTGGCGTTGGAAAGCGAGCGGTTTTCTGGTCAGCTGTCGGTAGCCGGTGGTTCCCCGGCGTCGCCGTGATTGCCGACATCACACAGGACAGGGAGTCAGGATGGCCTTTCGTTTTCAGCGCCGTATTCGCCTCGCACCCGGGGTGCGCCTCAATCTCAGCAAGCGAGGCCTTGGCCTCTCGCTGGGTCCGCGGGGTGCCAGCCTCAGTGTGGGGCCGAGTGGCGTGCATGGCCACGCCGGGATACCCGGCACCGGGCTTGCCTATCGGCAGAAGCTGAACGGAGGCGATGGTCACTCCGGAAGGAACGGAGGAGTCGCGGGCGGCGATGCTGCCGCCCTGGAGGCGCGGCTGGCCGAGGGCGGCAGCCTGGCCGTGAAGCTGGAGATCGACGAGAGTGGCCAGGTCAGCTACTTCCATGCCGACGGGGTGCCGATGTCGGATGCCGAGGCGAGGGTGTTGCGCCGGCATGCCGATGAGGCCCTGCGTGAACAGCTCCAGGCCCTCTGCGAACGGCTCAATGCCGACCTCGACCGGCTTGGTCGGCTGCATGAGGAGACGCCCGCGCCGGAGGCTGCCGGCTATGCGATGCGTGACTTCGACGAGCCGCCCCCGGCGCCGTTCCAGCCGCTGGCCCCGGTGTGGTGGCATGCGCTGTGGCCTCCGGCCCGGCGAGCCCGGGAGGCGCAGAGTCGGCGCCTGAGGGCCGAGTTCGACGAGCGCTATCGAGCCTGGGAGTGGCGCAAGGCGGAGCATGATGCCGCCGAGTTTGCCCGCTATCAGCGCGAGAGTGATGGGGTCTGGGATGACCCCGATGCCATGGAGGCTACACTGCGCGAGCGGCTGGAGGAGATCGAGTGGCCCCGCGAGACGCTGGTTGATTTCGACCTGGGCAGCGATGTCTCGACCATCGCCCTGGATATCGACCTGCCCGGGGAGGAGGAAATGCCGGATCGCTACTGTGGCATGCCGCCCAAGCAGCTCAAGCTCTCGCCCCGTAGGCTGAGTGCCACCCGCCAGCGCAAGCTCTACCGTGACCATGTGCACGGCATCGCCTTCCGTGTGCTGGGGGCGGTGTTCGCCCGCCTGCCCGGAGTCGAGGAGGCCCGCGTCTCCGGCTATCGCCAGGTCACCGACCCGGCCACCGGCGCCGAGCGTGACCAGTACCTCTACAGCATCAAGGTCAGCCGGGCGCAGTGGCTGAAGATCCACTTCGACAGCCTCGACCAGATCGATCCGGTGGCCGCGCTGGAGGCCTTCACCCTGCGCCGGGACATGACCAGGACCGGCATCTTCCGCGATATCGAGCCACTGAAGCTGGTTTAGGGTGCCAGATCAAGGTCCCGGCCCGTCGATGGGCTTAAGCTGGAGACAGCGCAAGAGAGTGGTGTCGTGCCTGGCACCGTTGCTGTCTATCCGGAGGGAACCCCGATGAACATCCAGCACCGTATCGACCGCCCCTACGAACCTGGCCATATCGAGGTCTATGGCGATGAGCCCTATGAGTGGCGAATCCTCGACCACAGTGGCCATGTGGTACGCGACAGCGCCGGCTATGGCAGCGGCAACGCCAGCTACAGCTCGGCCGAGGTTGCCCTGCGCGACGCCATCACCTTCGATGCCGACGACAGCGTAGTGCCGATCTTCTTCCGCCACGGTGCCGATGCCGAGCTGGAAAACGCCGCCCAGACCCACCGTACCGCCGACAGCCTGCGTGCCATGGCCCTGGCCTTGAAGAGTGCGGCCAGCCAGGCCGTGCTGGATAGCCGCCACGCCACCGACGATGAGGCCCAGGACTACCTTGACGCCCGTATCGAGACGATGGAGCGCATCGTCCAGAAGCTGGAGAAGAGCGCCGAACGCTTGCACGCGGCCCATCAGGTCACGGTCGACTAGGCCGGCAGGCCTACTGGATCAGGACGGGAGTATCGATCTCCACCAGCGAATGGAGCAGGCGTACCTGGTCGTTCTCGACGGCCAGGCACCCCTCGGTCCAGTCGACACGCTGGTTCAGGAAGGGGTCGCGGTTGCCCAGGCCGTGGATCCCGATGTGGCCCCCCAGGCTGGTGTCGGGATAGGAGAGGCGGTACTGCCGATAGTGGCGGTGAATCCGCAGTGCCTCTTCCGGGGTGATCAGCCCCCGCGCCAGCGCCTGGTCGGCCACCCGCGGGTTCGGATAGTTGATGCCGATGAAGGTGGCGAACCGGCTGTTGGGGTTGATCCGCTCGACCCTGAACTCTCCCTTCGGTGTCATCGCACTGCCGCGGGTACGCAGGTCGACGGCGCCATTGATGCCGATGGCGAAGTGGGGGATCTCGTGGATGACGCGGTGGCCTCGTACCACCGAGAGCCGGCGATCCTTCACGCTGAGATGCAGCCACACCACGCCATCGTCGACCGGCAGCAGGCTGATCCCCGTTTCAACATCATCCAGGAAGTGCTGACCTGGCGAGCTCATCACGACGCTCAACGGTGGCTCCGCCGTGTCGATCAGCGATGCGACGGCAGGGCCGGCGGCCAGCAGCAGGGTCAGAGAGGTGAGGGCGCAGCGCTTGAGCGTGCGAAAAAGTCTGGACGGCGGCATGGTGACATCAAGGCTGGCTGTGGGGAACGGTGGGGGACTCTACCACGCCCCGGTGTCTGCGGGCAGGAGGCTTCCTCGAGCCCATCGAGGATGAGGCCAGCCGGTCGCTACCGGCTCGATGCGCTGCTCTTCGTGCCGGTAGGGTAACCGGCATGGCAGGGGTCAAGAAAAAAGCCAGTCTTTGTTGAGAACTGAAGATTTTCCTGCTGTAGTCAACGAAATATCTCGCTAACCGGGCATGGTGATGAAAAACGTTGGCTATGCGCATCTTCATCAGCACCTGGCGCTGGGTGTCCTGCCGCCGCGATGCCCTGCGCGAGTGCGCCCGGTGACCCGCCGCCAGCGCGAGAACGAGGAGCGCGCGCTGCTCTACGTCAGTCTGACCCGCGCCCCCAAGCTGGCGTTCGTCTTCGGCTACGGGCAGATGAGCGAGTGGTTTTGAGCCGGGTAGTTCAATCATGCCCCGAGTCTAAGTGCACGGGGCGATCGAAGTGATGAGTGGACAGCCACGGATGCAGAGTCCGTGACCTAAGGGAAAGGTAGGGTGCTGGACGTCGCTGGCTGTTGTTCCCGCATGGAACCCATATGGAACCCACGGGAGCCACAACGAAAAACCGCCACCCGGTATGATCCGTAAGTGGCGGTTTCTCTTGATGTTTCTGGTCGGAGCGACAGGATTCGAACCTGCGACCTTTGCAACCCCATTGCAACGCGCTACCAAGCTGCGCCACGCTCCGACTCTGTTTTCGGGTTTTGTGGCCATCTGGCCTGTCCCCCGAGAACGAGGCGTATACTAGCGCTTTCGTCGGCAAATGAAAAGCCCCTTTTGCACTTTCGATTCAGTCGCTTGGCTCGGGGCCGCTGGGGCCGGCCCGGGTTATGCACTATGATGTGACGCAATCATCAGGATCGAGCACAAGCGGTGGCGTGGTTCGCCGCGAAGTGGTGTGTCCGGTAACCCAGTTCGGGACCTTCCCGTTCGGGCCGGGCGTGATCAGGCGTTGCCGGCCTGATGGCCGGGAGGAGATTGAGATGGCGGGCGGATGGAGCAAGGATGGTGCGGTTCAGGATCAGATCGATGCCAGCGTTGAGGATGCGGTATCGCTGGCTCGCAGCCGGCTGCCGCATGGAGAGAGCCTTACGCATTGCGAGGAGTGCGATGACGAGATACCGCAGGCCCGGCGCGAGGCCATTCCCGGGGTGCGTCTGTGTGTCGCCTGCCAGGCAGAGCGCGACAAGCGGCAGGGTGCATCAGCGGGCTACAACCGCAGGGGCAGCAAGGACAGCCAGTTGCGCTGAGTCGGCCCGCCTGTTGCTGCGGTGGTTCGCTCCGGCGCGGGGCAGTACGCCCTGCGTTCCGGCTTGGGTGGCCTTGTACGCGGGAGGTGGCGAATGCCGCTGATCATGGGAATGAGCGTGCTGCTCGCTTGTCAGTTTCTGGGTGAACTGGTGGCGCGTGGCCTGACCATGCCGATTCCGGGACCGGTGATCGGCATGGTGATCCTGCTGGTGGGTCTGATGGTGCGTGGCAAGGTGCCGGACAGCCTGCGCCTGACGGGAGAGGGGCTGCTACGTTACCTCACGCTGCTCTTCGTGCCGGCGGGCGTGGGGTTGATGGTCCACTTCGCCCTGATCGGACGCGACCTGTGGCCGATCCTCGTCACCCTGGTGGTATCCACGGCGCTCACCCTGGCCACCACCGCCTGGGCCCTGGATCGGCTCAATCGTCGCCGCGGAGGACAGGGGCGATGAACGTCGCGACACTCGACCAGCTATGGGTCTATCTCTCCGGTAATCCGCTGCTCTCCCTGCTGGTGACGCTGCTGGTGTTTACCCTGGCGGTGCGCATCAACAAGGCACTGGGGGGCACGCCGCTGGTGCACCCGGTCACGCTCTCCATCGCCATTCTGATCGGCCTGCTGCTGCTGGTGGACATGGAGTATTCTACTTACTTCGAAGGGGCCCAGTTCATTCACTTCCTGCTGGGTCCGGCCACCGTGGCACTGGCGATTCCCCTCTATGATCATCGCGAGCGGATCAGGCGACTGCTGATGCCGCTGCTGCTGGCCTGTGGGGTGGGCATCGTTACCGCGGTGGCCAGCACCCTGGGCATCGCCCTGGCCATGGGGGCGCGACTGGAAACGGTGCTCTCCCTGGCGCCGCGCTCGGTCACCTCACCCATCGCCATGGGTATCGCCGAGCAGATCGGCGGGATCCCCTCCCTGGCCGCGGGACTGGTGCTGCTGACCGGTTCCATCGGCTGTGCGCTGGCGCCCTGGGTATTCCGCCTGTTGCGCATCAAGGATCCGGCGGTGCAGGGCTTTGCACTGGGGCTCTCCGCCCACGGTTTCGGCACCGCCCAGGCCTTCGCGCATATCGGTGCCGTGGCCGGGGCCTTCTCGGGCCTGGCCATGGGCCTGACCGGCTTGCTGACGGCCTTCCTGCTGCCGCTGATCACGGGGCTGTTCGGGCTGGGTAACTGAAAAGGCGCCCTCGAAGGGCGCCTGGGGTCTCGTCTGGCGTAGTGCGGACGCGGCCAAGGTCGGTCAGATCTCCTCCCAGAGCCGCTTGCGGAAATCGTGGGTGAGCTGGGTAGCCTGCTCCAGGCGCTTCATCTGGGCATCGCCCACTTCCTTCACCAGCTTCTCGTAGCATGCCTGCACCTCTTCCGGGGTGGTGGGCTGCTTGCCGTCGAAGCACTTGGCGATCTTCTCACCGCTCTCGGCGATGGCCTTCAGGAACTGGGCCTCCAGCTGCAGGGCCTCGGCAAGGCTCTCCATCCACGCCAGCTGGGTGCGGGCCATGGGATTGACGCCCTGCGTCCACTGCTGCTGCCACCACTCCAGCATCGGGTTGGCAAAGGGATTCTGGGTCATGATGACCTCCTGCGGAATGCACCATCGGATGACTTTACGGCAAATGCCGTGGTCTCTTGACTAGAGTATAGGAGAGGTAGACGGGGAAGACCTGCGGTGGAACCGCGCGTGTTCGATTTCCGGCATGGGGAGTGTGCGATGTGGAGCGTTGTCAAGTCTGTGCTAGCGGCCTTCTTCGGTGTGCAGAAGGATGTGCAGCGGCGTGAGGACTTCGAGAAGGGCCATCCCGTGGCCTTCATCGTCGTGGGCCTGCTCATGGCGCTGCTGCTGGTGGTCGGGGTGGCCTTCATCGCCGTGACGGTGGCGCGTTGAAATTGCCGTTGGCGGAATGGAGTTTTGCGACAGTTGGCCGCAGGCGAGGGGTCTACACTCACTTTATGAGGTGTATCTGAACTGATCGAGCAGTAGCGTGCAGTTACCGCACGACACGACAGCTCACGACAACAATAAGCCACGACAACTAGCTAGGAGGAGGCGCCGATGCGCACGTTCATCGTGTGGATGGCAGGTTGCCTGGTCGTCCCCCTGATGACGACGCTGGCCATGGCCAACGGCTGGAACATGCCGGTGGGTGTGACCGACGTCAGCCGTGAGGTTCACTCGCTGCACATGACCATCTTCTGGATCTGCGTGGTCATCGGCGTGGTGGTGTTCGGGGTGATGTTCTACTCCCTGTTCCGCTTTCGTCATTCCAAGGGGGCCAAGGCGGCGCACTTCCACGAGCACACCCTTGTCGAAGTGATCTGGACGGCGATCCCGCTGTTGATCCTCATCGGCATGGCAGTCCCCGCCACCGCCACCCTCAAGAAGATGTACGACCCCTCTGACGCCGACCTGGATGTGATGATCACCGGGCAGCAGTGGCGCTGGCGCTACGAGTACCTTGGGGAGGACGTCGCCTTCACCTCCAACCTCGGCACCCCACGAGAGACGATCCGCGGCGAGGGTGAGCGGGGCGAGCACTATCTGCTCGAGGTCGATGAGCCGCTGGTGCTGCCGGTGGGTCGCAAGGTGCGTTTCCTGCTCACCTCCGACGATGTCATCCACTCCTGGTGGGTTCCGGATCTCGCCATCAAGCAGGACACCATTCCCGGCTTCGTCAACGAGAACTGGGTGCGCATCAACGAGCCCGGCATCTATCGCGGCCAGTGTGCCGAGCTGTGCGGCATGGACCACGGTTTCATGCCCATCGTGGTGCAGGCCCTGGAGGAGGAGGAGTTCGATGCCTGGCTGGCCGAGCGCAAGGAGGTCAGCGCCCAGGAGGCATCGGGCGTCGACCGCGAGTGGTCCATGGACGAACTGATGGCGCGCGGTGAGCAGAGCTACAACGCCGTGTGTGCCTCCTGTCACCAGGCGGATGGCAGCGGCAATCCGCCGGCCTTCCCGGCCCTGGCGGGCAACCAGGCATTGATGGATGAACGGGAGCGCCATATCGAGACCGTGGTCAACGGAGTCTCGGGCTCGGCCATGCCGGCGTTCCGCAATACCCTGAGCCCGGTGGAGATTGCCGCCGTGATCACCTATGAACGCAACGCCTGGGGCAATGAAACCGGTGACCTGGTTCAGCCGGCAGAGATTGCCGAGCGGCTGGCCGACTAGACCGGCTCCCGGTTCCCCAACGATCAGACAAGAACAGCGAAGATCAGGGAGATTCACCATGGCACCCAAGTTGCCCTTGCATCACCCCGTCGAGCAGAGCTCCACCGCCAGTGCCGGCGGCCAGGCGAGTGCCCACGCCGCGCCCCCGCGCGGGCTGATGCGCTGGCTGCTCACCACCAATCACAAGGAGATCGGTAGTCTCTACCTGATCTTCTCGCTGACGATGTTCTTTATCGGTGGGGTCTTCGCGCTGGTGGTTCGCGCCGAGCTGTTCCAGCCCGGGCTGCAGCTGGTGGTGCCGGAGTTCTTCAACCAGATGACCACCATGCACGGTCTGATCATGGTGTTCGGGGCGATCATGCCTGCCTTCGTGGGGTTGGCCAACTGGATGGTGCCACTGCAGATTGGTGCACCGGACATGGCCCTGCCGCGGCTCAACAACTTCAGCTTCTGGCTGTTACCGGTGGCCTTCACGTTGCTGCTCAGCACCCTGCTGATGCCGGGGGGTGGCCCCAACTTCGGCTGGACTTTCTACGCGCCGCTCTCCACCACCTATGCGCCGCCATCCACCACCTTCTTCATCCTCTCGCTGCACATCGCCGGCATCAGTTCGATCCTCGGCGCCATCAACATCATCGCCACCATCCTCAACCTGCGCGCACCGGGCATGCGCCTGATGGACATGCCGCTGTTCTGCTGGACCTGGCTGATCACCGCCTTCCTGCTGATCGCAGTGATGCCGGTGCTGGCCGGGGCGGTCACCATGATGCTGATGGACATCAACTTCGGTACCAGCTTCTTCAATGCCGCCGGCGGCGGGGACCCGGTGCTGTTCCAGCACCTGTTCTGGTTCTTCGGGCATCCCGAGGTCTACATCATGATCCTGCCGGCCTTCGGCATCGTCTCGGCGATCATCCCGACCTTCTCGCGCAAGCGCCTGTTCGGCTACGCCTCCATGGTCTATGCCACGGCGGCCATCGCCATCCTGTCGTTCCTGGTCTGGGCCCACCATATGTTCACTGTGGGCCTGCCGCTGGCCGCCGAGCTGTTCTTCATGTACACCACCATGCTGATCGCGGTGCCCACCGGGGTGAAGGTGTTCAACTGGATCGCCACCATGTTCCGCGGCTCCATCAGCTTCGAGCCGCCGATGCTCTTCGCGCTGGCCTTCGTGGTGCAGTTCACCATCGGTGGCTTCTCGGGGCTGATGCTGGCGATCTCGCCTGCCGACTTCCAGTACCACGACACCTACTTCGTGGTGGCTCACTTCCACTATGTGCTGGTGCCGGGTGCACTGTTCGCGATCCTCGCCGCGGCCTACTACTGGTTGCCCAAGTGGACCGGCCACTACCCCAACGTGAAGCTGGCCCAGTGGCACTTCTGGCTGTCGGTGATCGGGGTCAACCTGACCTTCTTCCCCATGCACTTCTCCGGCCTGGCCGGCATGCCGCGGCGCATCCCCGACTACGCCCTGCAGTTCGCCGACTTCAACCTCGCGTCCAGCCTGGGGGCCTTCATGTTTGGCGCCTCCCAGCTGCTCTTCGTGCTGCTGATCATCAAGTGCGTGCGGGGCGGCGAGAAGGCGCCGGCCAAGGCCTGGGAGGGCGCCGAGGACCTCGAGTGGAGCGTGCCGAGCCCGGCGCCCCTGCATACCTTCGAGCACCCGCCCACCTTCCGCCGTGAGGATGAATGACGCCCATGCCAAGCACAGGAGGAGTCGCTCATGCCTGAGAATCATGCCTCGCCGAACGCGTCCCGCCGGGGGGTGCGCCGCACCGTCGCCAAGACGCTGTTCGCCCTGGCCGGCATGTTCGCCTTCGCCTTCGCCCTGGTGCCATTGTATGACGTGTTCTGCGAGGTCACTGGCCTCAACGGCAAGACCAGCGGTTCGGCCCAGGCAATCGTCCACGAGGAGGTCGACGCCTCGCGCATGGTGACGGTGCAGTTCATAACCCGGGGCAGCGCCGGGCTGCCGTGGAACCTCGATGTCGAGACCCGCCAGGTCCGCCTGCACCCCGGCCAGAGCGCCGAGGTGGATTTCACCTTCCACAATCCGGCCGAGACGGCGCTGTGGGGTCGGGCGGTGCCCAGCGTGTCGCCGGCCGAGGCCACGCCGCACCTGCGCAAGCTGGCCTGCTTCTGCTTCCAGGAGCAGCGCCTGGAAGCGGGTGAGCGGCTCGAACTGCCACTGGTCTTCCAGCTGGCCCGCGACCTGCCCGAGGACGTCAATACCCTGACCCTGGTCTACACCCTGTATCCGGTCACCCGTGATGAAGCCGTGCTTCAGGCCCGGGTGACTGCCGGCAAAGGAGATGAGGCATGAGTGGTGGCAGCTACTACGTCCCCGCAACCAGCAAGTGGCCGATCCTCGGCTCGCTGGCGTTGGGCACGATGATGATTGGAGCCGGCATGCTGATGGTGCATGGCCGGGGGGGCGCACTGTTGGCGGCGGGGGTGCTGGCGGTGCTCGCGGTGATGGGGCTGTGGTTCCGGGATGTGGTCAAGGAGTCCCGGGGTGGGCTCTACGATGCCCAGATGGATCGCTCCTTCCGCCAGGGCATGGCCTGGTTCATCTTCTCCGAGGTGATGTTCTTCGCCGCCTTCTTCGGTGCGCTCTTCTATGTGCGCACCTTCGCGCTGCCGTGGCTGGACGGCGACGGGGCCAAGGGCGTGGCCGCACTGCTGTGGCCGGAATTCACCGCCAGCTGGCCGCTGCTGGAACCGCCGGGCGACGTGGCCGGCCCCCGCGATACCTTCAGCCCCTGGCAGCTGCCACTGGTCAACACCCTGATCCTGGTGGGCTCGAGTATCACGCTCACCGTGGCCCACGAGGGGCTCAAGGAGGGGATGCGTGAGACCACGCGCAACTGGCTGTTGGTCACCGTGCTGCTGGGCTTCACCTTCATCATCATCCAGGGCGTGGAGTACTACGAGGCCTACCACCATTACGGCATCACCCTGGAGGCGGGGATCTACGGGGCGACCTTCTTCCTGCTTACCGGCTTCCACGGGGCCCATGTGATCATCGGTGCCACCATCCTCACGGTGATGCTGCTCCGTATCCTGCGGGGGCACTTCGCCCCGGAGAACCATTTCGGCTTCGAGGCGGCGGCCTGGTACTGGCACTTCGTGGACGTGGTATGGATCGGGCTGTTCCTGTTCGTCTATGTGTTCTGATCCAGTGTCAGGGACTCGCAGGATCAGCCCAGGCTACCGGCATAGAAGCCGTAGAAGAGCAGGGCCAGCAGGGTGGCGGCCAGCGCCACTCGCAGCTTCAGGGAGACCAGCAGGCGCCGGGAGGTGCCGCTGTCGCGTAGCAGGAAGCCGGCACCGGCGGCAAGGCTCGCCAGCATGGCCAGGAACACCAGAGCGATCAGGACCTTGAGCAGCATGGAACACTCCTTGGGCAGCAATGTTTCCCAGCATGCCCGCCACGGACGGTGGCGGCAACGCCTGTGGTGGAGCCTGTGGTCGCTGCTGGTGGTGCTGGGGCTCGCACTGGGCCTCTGGCAGTGGGAGCGCGGTGAGGAAAAGCGTGACTATCTGGCAAGGCTGGCGAGTGCGCCGACCCTGACCGCGCCCAGCGAGATGCCCCCCCAGGGCAGCCGTCTCACGCTCAGCGGCGAGTATCTGCCGGATCACACGCTGTTTCTGGACAACCGGACTCATGAGGGTCGCCTGGGGGTCGCTCCGCTAACCCCGCTGCGAGGCGATGATGGCCGCATCTGGCTGGTGCAGCGCGGCTTTCTGGAGACCGGTACCAGCCGTGCCGACCCTGCCGTGGCGACGCCACAGGGCAGGGTCACCCTGCGTGGGCGCTGGCAGGCGGCGGGCGAGGGTGCGCCGCTGTTCGGTCCCAACCATGAGGGCGCGCGGCTGCAGCGTATCCAGCTCGACGCCTGGGCCCTCGACTTCGCCCACCCCGGCTGGCTGCATCTGGAGGAGGGGCCCGGCGCGCTGCCAGCCTGGTGGACGCCCAGCGTGATGCCGCCCAGCCGACATGTGGGCTACGCCGTCCAGTGGTGGGGCCTGGCGCTGGCGGCACTGGTGGTGATGATTATCGGCGGGCGGCGCATGCGCCGCGACGGCTTGCCCGTGGAGGACTCAAAATGACGATGACCCATGCTGCGCGCTACGGGCGGCTCAAGCTGCTGGCGCTGCTGCTGTTCCTCTCCTTGCCGGTGCTGGTGGCCACGGTCATGGCGCTAGGGCGAGTCGGCATCCCCGAGGGGCGCACGGCCCATGGTGAACTGGCCCCGGAGATTCCGGTACTCGCCGAGTGGCCACTGGCCGCGAACATGGCACCGTCGGTGTCCGGCGACTGGGTACTGGCCTTCGACTGCGGACGGCGCTGTGCCGAGCTGAGCGACCAGTGGTGGCGTCTGCATCGCGCGCTGGGGCGTGAGGCGCCCCGCGTCAGCCGGTTGCGCGTGGGCGGCCAGGCCGAGGCGCTGCCCGGCGAGGTGGTGGCGCGCTGGGCCGAGCGGCCAAGCTGGCTCGAGCCGGGTCGGCTATGGCTGCTCGACCCGCGTGGACAGCCGGTGCTTGGTTACCCGGCGGATGTGGACCCCTATGCGGTGAAGGCAGATCTGGGGCGCCTGCTGCGCATGAATCCGGAGGCACCCTGGCAGGGTGGTCAGGAATTGGCGGGCCAGGAGCTGGCGGGACGCTGATCCTGCAATGACAAGGGAGGTGGGGCGATGCACGCAGCACAGCGGCGACTGGCACTGCTCAAGATGCTGAGCCTGTTGGGCGTGGTGCTGACGGTGGGGGTGATCCTGCTGGGCGCCTGGACGCGCTTGGTGGATGCTGGGCTGGGCTGCCCCGACTGGCCGGGCTGCTATGGCGCCCTGGTGGTGCCCGACGAGGGGCGGGCCCTGGCCCACACCCCGGAAGCACCGCTGGAGAGTGCCAAGGCCTGGATGGAGATGATCCATCGCTATGTGGCTTCCTCCCTGGGTCTGCTGGTCATCGCCCTGGTGGTGCTGGGCAGGCCCCTGCGGCGACGTGCCGACTACCCCTGGCGCCTCAGCCTGGGGCTGCTGGCCTTGATCCTGGTGCAGGGGGCGTTCGGCGCCTTCACGGTTACCCTCAGGTTGTGGCCCCAGGTGGTCACCCTGCATCTGCTGGGGGGGCTTGGCGTGATGCTGGTGTTCCTGTGGCTGCATCTGCGCCTGCGGCGTTGTGCAAGCGGCAGCCTGGCGCCTGGCGGGGTTGCCGCGCCGCGCCGCGCATTGACACCACTCTGGGGGCTGGCTGCCTTCCTGCTGGTGGTTCAGCTGGCGCTGGGCGGCTGGGTGTCGAGTAACTACGCCGGCATCGCCTGCCAGGGGTTCCCCACCTGCAACGGCGAGTGGTGGTCCGGCCTGGACTGGAGCGAGGGCTTTCACCTGACCCAGAGCGTCGGCCCCAACTACCTGCATGGTCAACTGCATGCCGAGGCGCGCAGTGCCATCCAGGTGGGGCACCGCCTGGGGGCGTTGGCGCTGGGAGTCGCGATCCTGGCGCTGCTGCTGTGCTACTGGCGCGAGACGGCGATGCGTCCGTGGCTGGGTGCCCTGGGCCTGGCCTATGGGGTGCAGTTCTCGCTGGGGGTGGCCAATGTGCTGCTGTGGCTGCCCCTGTGGTTGGCGCTGCTGCATACCGCTGGCGCCGTGGCGCTGGTGCTGAGCCTGGCGCTGGCTTCCTGGAGATGGCGCTGCCTGGCGCCGGCGTCGACCACGACACAACAATCATCGTTGCAGAAGAAGGAGTGGCTCCATGTCTGATGCGCTGACGACCGAGATCCGTGTCGCCGAACTCCCGTCCCCGGCGCTGGGTGAATGGGGCTGGCGGGACCTGGTGACCCTGTGCAAGCCACGGGTGGTGCTGGTGATGCTGGTGTGTGCCCTGGTGGGCATGGCGCTGGCGCAGCCGGTGCTGCCGTCGCCTGCCGTGGTGCTTTACGGCCTGGCCGGGATCGGCCTGACCGCCTGCGGGGCGGCGGCCTTCAACCATGTGGTCGACCGGCGACTCGATGCCATGATGCTGCGTACCTCGCGACGCCCGCTGGCGGCAAGGCGCATGCCCGGGAGCATCGCCCTGGCGTGGGCCACGCTGCTCTCGCTGGCCGGTCTCGCCCTGCTGGTGTGGCAGGTCAATGCCCTGACCGCCTGGCTGACCCTGGGCTCGCTGATCGGCTACGCACTGGTCTATACCGCCTTCCTCAAGCACGCCACGCCCCAGAACATCGTGATCGGCGGGGTAGCCGGGGCGGCGCCGCCGCTGCTGGGCTGGACGGCGGTGACCGGCCAGGTCGGCCCCGAGCCGCTGCTGCTGGTGCTGATCATCTTCGCCTGGACGCCACCGCACTTCTGGGCACTGGCACTGCACAAGCGCGATGAATATGCCCGTGCCGGTGTGCCGATGCTGCCGGTCACCCATGGGGAGGCCTTTACCCGACTGCAGGTGTGGCTCTACGGCTGGCTGACCGTGGCGGTGACCCTGCTGCCCTTCGCCATTGGCATGAGCGGGGCGCTCTATCTGGTCGGGGTGATGGCGCTCAATATGCGCTTTATGGTCTGGAACTACCGGGTGTGGCGGGGCCAGGACCCGAAGGCTCCCCTGGCCGCCTTCTGGTTCTCTATTCGCTATATCCTGGGGCTGTTCGGCGTGCTGCTGCTGGATCACTACGCCCAGGCCTGGTCGCTGTGGATGGCTCCGGGGATCCAGTAGTGGGTGCCATCGCCTAGCGACAACGACACGGGCCCGGCATCTGCCGGGACGGTGTCGTTGGCAGGGAGAGAGATCACCAGAAGAGCTGGATCAGCCCGTAGGCCATCAGGGTCACCAGCACGCTGCTGATCAGGTTCAAGGCGAAGCCGGCCCGGATCATCGACTGGATCTTCATATGGCCGGTACCGAAGACGATGGCGTTGGGTGGCGTTGCCACCGGCATCATGAAGGCACAGCTGGCGGCGATGGCCGCCGGCACCGTGATCAGCAGCGGAGAGATATCCAGCGACAGCGCCAGGGCGCCCAGCAGTGGCAGGAAGGCCGCGGCGGTGGCGGTGTTGGAGGTCACCTCGGTCAGGAAGATGATGACCAGGACCACGATGCCGATCATGGCCAGCAGCGGCAGGGTACCGAAGATCCCCAGCTGGTTGGCGATCCACTCCGCCAGCCCGGTGCGGGTGATGGTGCCGGCCAGGGCGAGGCCACCACCGAACAGCAGCAGGATGCCCCAGGGGACCTTCTGGGCATCGTCCCAGACCAGCAGTCGCTCACCGGGCCGTGCCCCGCTGGGAGTCAGGAAGAGGGCGATGCCGGCGGCGATGGCGATGCCGGTGTCGGTGAGCCAGGACAGGCCGGCGTCATTGAGCAGCGGGCGGGCCACCCACGCCAGCGCGGCGAGGGTGAAGAGCATGGCCACCCGGCGCTCCGCGGTCGACATGCGACCGAGCCTTTTCAGCTCGTCGTCGATCATATCGGCGCTCTGGTCGGCCGCATTGAGCGCGAAGCCGCGCCGGGTCAGCCACCACCAGGCCGCCGTCATCATGGCGATGCTGATCGGCAGGCCAACTACCATCCACTGGGCGAAGCCCAGGTCGATGCCACGATCCTCGGCCAGGTAGCCGGCGAGCAGGGCGTTGGGCGGCGTGCCGATCAGGGTGGCCACGCCACCGATGCTGGCCGAGTAGGCGATGGCCAGCAGCAGGGCGGTGGCGTAGCGCCTGAGCTCCTCGGGATCGCTGTCGCCGAGCAGGCTTATCACCGACATGCCGATGGGCAACATCATGATCGCCGTGGCGGTATTGGAGACCCACATGCTGAGGAAGCCGGTAGCGAGCATGAAACCGGCGATCTGCCGCCGCGGCTGGTGCCCCACCAGCTTCAGCACGTGCAGGGCGAGGCGGCGGTGCAGCTCCCAGCGTTGCATGGCGATGCCGAGCAGGAAGCCGCCCAGGAACAGGTAGATGATCGGATTGGCATAGCTGCCGGTGGCCTCGCTCATGCTGCCCAGCCCCAGGGCCGGCACCAGCACCATGGGCAGCAGCGAGGTGGCGGGAATCGGAATGGCCTCGGTGGACCACCAGGTGGCCATCAGCAGCGCCATGCCCACACAGGCCCACGCCGCGGGTGACATTTCCGCCGGTGGCGGCAACAGCAGGGTGGCCAGCAGCAGGGCGGGACCGAACCACAGGCCGATCCTGGCGGCGGTAGAAGGAGGCGCCGGCGCGCCTGCGGGAGTGGGGGGCTCAGACATGCCTGTCTCCATTGGTTGGCGGGGTGCATGGAACGCTTGGTAATCGCATTATACTTAAGTATGCAGCTGCGCGTCAGCGTCCCGAGCCGGCGGCATCACGCCTGAAGGCCTCGTTGGCTACCGGGGTGTCATCGTGGTGACGTTGGGGTGGAAGCGTGCAAGCAGGTAGAATCGACAGCCCATTTCTCGTGATACCACGGTGATCCCCGATGAGTACCACCACTGCCCTTATCCTCTCCGGCCTTGCCCTGGTGATCATCGCCGGCCTCGGCGCCTATGCCTTTACCCTGTGGCGTGAAGTTCGCCGGCGCCGGGCGAGTCAGAAGGAGGAGCTGAAGCGCGCCCACGATAACTGCCTGGAGAACCTCGAGCTGGTGGCCTCGGCGCTGCTCCAGGAGCAAGTCGATATCACTGAAGGGGCGTGGCGCTGCAAGGTGCTGCTGGAGATCCTCGATTCGCGCCTGCTGGAACGCGAGAGTTTCCGTCCCTTCGGCGACGTGCATGCCCTTACCCGGCACCTGCATACCCATGAGGCGCGTCAGGCGCTCAGCCCCAAGGAGCGCTTCAAGGAGGACAAGGAGCGCTTCGCAGTCGAGGAGGAGCATCGCCATGCCGTACTCGAGGCCGCCAGGGCGGCGCTGGCCTTCCGGCGCGACTGGCCGGCGAGCCTGCATTGAGGTCTTGCCTCGAACGACTGCTTTATCGAACACTGTGCGCTTTCGCCACAATTCTGCTAATCTAGCCATGTGCGATTGAAAGATCTGTCGGGCTACTGCAAGCTTGGCAGCGTGTCGAGACCAGTGAATATTTTCATGAGGTCGCTGAGTCACGACATGGATGTTGCGGCGTAGATCGCAACACCCGATCGTCGGGATCATCTGGGAAGGCGGCAAGCGGTTGCCTGCCCTGGAGCGATAAAAGAAAAGAGAAGGAGTTTCATATGAAGAAGTCCACGACTGGCTTGCTGCTCGGTTCTGCTCTGGTGGTCGGCCTCTCCGGCTGTGCCACTTCCAACACGACGTCCTCTGTCGACAAGCCCTGGTACCAGCACCCGATGGTGTGTGGCCTGGCCGGCGGCGTGATCGGTGGTGGCATCGGTTATGCCACCAGCAGTGAATCCGATGAGGACACCGGTGCTGCCATCGGCGGGACTGCGGGTGCCACCATCGGCGCCATGCTGTGCGCCGACTCTCCGGAGCCGGTAGCCGAGCCCGAGCCGATGCCCGAGCCGGAACCCGAGCCCGAGCCCTTCGAGCCGGTGACCCTCTCCAGTGACGTCACCTTCGCCTTCGACTCCGCAGAGCTGCGCCCCGGTGCCGCCTCCGAGCTGAACCAGGTGGCCAGCACCCTCAACAACAACCCCGAGGTTCGCGTGACCATCGCCGGTCACACCGACGCCGTGGGTTCCAACGAGTACAACCTGGGCCTCTCCCAGGATCGTGCCGATTCCGTGGCCAGCTACCTGATGAGCCAGGGCGTTGCCGGTAATCGCATGCGCACCGTGGGTTATGGCGAGGAGCGTCCGGTCGCTACCAACGAGACCGACGCAGGTCGTGCCATGAACCGTCGCGTCGAGATCATGAGCCAGTAAGTTCGGCTCAATCTCAAGCGAACTCCTTGAGTTCGCGAGGCAGGGGCGCCTTCGGGCGCCCCTGATGCGTCTGGGTCGGTGCGCCTGGCTTGCTGCGCCTGGACTGTGGCGCCCGACCTGGCGCTTTGCTATCGTAGCGCGTCATCCGGCACGGGCCGACACCGTCTCGCCTGGCGTTCGACGCCGCCGGCGATGGTCGGTCTCCGGGTGACACTACGCTTCCATTCTTCGTTCACTGCGACATGTGGTCTTTCGTATGGGCCACCACTGCGCGAAAGGACCCCTGCATGCCCATCGTGACCCTGCCCGACGGCAGCCAGAGACGCTTCGACGAACCGCTTACCGTGATGCAGCTGGCCGAGGATATCGGCCCCGGACTCGCCAAGGCCTGCGTAGCCGGCAAGATCAATGGTGTGCCGGTCGATGCGGCCGACATCATCGAGCATGACGCCGAGGTGGCCATCCTCACTGCCAAGGATCCCGAAGGCCTGGAGGTGGTACGCCACTCCTGTGCCCACCTGATCGGCCATGCCGTCAAGCAGCTCTATCCCGAGGCGAAGATGGCCATCGGCCCGGTCATCGAGGATGGCTTCTACTACGATATCGACTTCGGCCGATCGGCGACCCCCGAGGATCTGGAAGCCATCGAGAAGCGCATGAAGGAGCTGATCGACAAGGGCTATGATGTGGTCCGCGAGTACGTCGACCGTGACAAGGCGATGCTCACCTTCCTGCATCGCGATGAGCCCTACAAGCAGGAGATAGTGCGCGAGATACCGGAAGGCGAGAGTATCCGCCTCTATCATCACGAAGAGTATATCGACATGTGCCGGGGCCCCCACGTGCCCAATACCCGGCACCTGAAGGCATTCAAGCTGACCAAGCTGGCCGGCGCCTACTGGCGCGGCGACGCCGAGAAGCCGATGCTGACCCGCATCTACGGCACCGCCTGGCCCGACAAGAAGCAGCTCAAGGCCTACCTCAAGCGCCTCGAGGAGGCAGAGAAGCGTGACCACCGCAAGCTGGCGCGCAAGATGGACCTCTTCCATCTCCAGGAGGAGGCGCCGGGCATGGTGTTCTGGCACCCCAACGGCTGGACCATGTATCAGGCCCTGGAGCAGTACATGCGCCGGGTCCAGATCGAGAACGGTTACCAGGAGATCAAGACGCCCCAGGTGGTGGATCTCTCGCTGTGGAAGAAGTCCGGCCACTGGGGCCACTACAGTGAGCTGATGTTCACCACCGAGTCGGAGAAGCGCGACTACGCCATCAAGCCCATGAACTGCCCCTGTCACGTACAGGTGTTCAACCAGGGGCTGAAGAGCTACCGGGACCTGCCGCTGCGCCTGGCGGAGTTCGGCAGCTGTCACCGCAACGAGCCCTCCGGCTCCCTGCATGGCCTGATGCGCGTACGCGGCTTCACCCAGGACGACGCCCATATCTTCTGCAGCGAGAAGCAGATCCAGTCCGAGGCCGAGGCGTTCATCGCCCTGACCCTCAAGGTCTACCAGGATCTCGGCTTCGATGATGTGGAGCTCAAGCTGTCGACTCGCCCCGATGACTTCATGGGCGAGCCGGCGCTGTGGGACCGTGCCGAGGCGGGGCTCGAGGCCGCCCTCGATGCCACCGGCCTCGAGTGGGAGCTGCAACCGGGTGAGGGGGCCTTCTACGGACCCAAGATCGAGTTTTCCCTGCGCGACTGCCTCAATCGTGTCTGGCAGTGCGGCACCCTGCAGCTCGACTTCAACCTGCCCGGCCGCCTCGGCGCCCAGTTCGTCGACGAGGACGGCGCACGCAAGACACCGGTGATGCTGCACCGTGCGATACTGGGCTCCTTCGAGCGCTTCCTGGGTATCCTCATCGAGCACTACGCCGGTGCCATGCCGCTGTGGCTCGCGCCACAGCAGGCGGTGATCCTCAATATCACCGATTCCCAGCGCGAATTCGTGCTGGATCTCGAGCGTCGTCTGCAGAAATTCGGCTTGCGCGTCAAGGCGGACTTGAGGAATGAGAAGATCGGCTTTAAAATCCGCGAGCATACCTTGCAGAAAGTTCCCTATCTCCTGGTGGTGGGAGATAAGGAAGTCGAAGCCGACTCGGTTGCCCTGCGTACGCGCAGCGGTGAGGACCTTGGCACCATGACGGTCGATGAACTCATGGCCCGCCTCGGTGACGAACTCGGTGAGAGACATTCGTCAATTGCCTAAGGAGACGGAACATCAAGCGTAGCAACCCAAGAGGGCGCGTCCAGGATAAGCGCCCCCCGATGAACGAGCGCATTACCGAGGATCAGGTTCGCCTGATCGACAGCGACGGCGAGCAGCTGGGCATCGTGCCCACCAGCGAGGCGCTGGAGCGTGCCGAAGCCGCCGGTATGGATCTCGTGCAGATCTCCAATGCCGATCCGATCGTCTGCAAGATCATGGATTACGGCAAGTTCGTCTTCGAGCAGAAGAAGCAGAAGGCTGCCCAGAAGAAGAAGACGAAGCAGATTCAGGTCAAGGAAGTGAAATTCCGGCCTGGCACCGACGAGGGCGACTATCAGGTCAAGATGAAGAACCTGACGCGCTTCCTCGAAGCCGGTGACAAGGGCAAGGTCACCCTGCGCTTCCGTGGTCGTGAAATGGCGCACCAGGACATCGGCCGCAAGCTGATGGAGCGGATCGCCGCCGACCTCGAGGAGCTCGGGACCGTGGAGTCCTTCCCCAAGATGGAAGGCCGCCAGATGATCATGATCATTGCCCCCAAGAAGAAGCAGTAAGCGGTACCAGCAGTACCAAAAGAAGTGATCCGGTGGCCGGTCAAACGGGCGGGAGGCATGAGTGTCTCGCGTCGGCCTCGGGTTTTCTGAAGAACCTCGAGCGGAGTTATTCTCATGCCGAAGATCAAGAGCAACAGCGGCGCTGCTAAGCGCTTCAAGAAGACGGCCAACGGCTTCAAGCACAAGCAGTCGTTCCGTAGCCACATCCTGACCAAGAAGTCCACCAAGCGGAAGCGTCATCTGCGTGGCATGAAGCAGATCCACGACGCGGACAAGGCGCTCATCCAGCGGATGCTGCCCAACCTCTAAGCCCTTGGTAGAACCCATTTTTCGTCAGGAGTAAGCCATGACTCGTGTCAAGCGGGGCGTCGTCGCCCGTCGCCGTCACAAGAAGATTCTCAAGCAGGCCAAGGGTTACTATGGTGCCCGCAGCCGTGTCTTCCGCGTCGCCAAGCAGGCGGTCATCAAGGCCGGCCAGTACGCCTATCGTGACCGTCGTCAGCGCAAGCGTCAGTTCCGCGCCCTGTGGATCCAGCGCATCAACGCCGGCGCACGCCAGCACGGCCTGTCCTACAGCCGCTTCGTTGGTGGCCTGAAGAAGGCCGGCATCGAGATTGACCGCAAGGTCCTGGCGGACCTGGCCGTCAACGAGAAGGCAGCCTTTGCTGCCATCGTCGAGAAGGCCAAGGCTGCCCAGTAAGAGATAGCGTCATTTCCGGCCGTACGGTATCTGCCGTATGGCTGCAGACGTCGCAGGGGAAGAGCAGCCGCTCTTCCCCTGTTTTTTTAGCCCTGTGTTTTACGTATCGAATTCGGAGCGCAACGGATGGACCACCTTCCCAACCTGGTCACCGAGGCCCGCGAGGCGATCCAGGCCGCCGACAGTATCGCGGCCCTGGAAGAGCTGCGCGTGCACTACCTCGGCAAGAAGGGCGAGATCACCGCGCTGCTCAAGGGGCTGGGCAAGCTGCCCGCCGGCGAGCGCCCGGCCGCCGGCGAGCGTATCAACGAGGCCAAGCAGGCCTTGACGGCCGAGCTCGAGTCGCGCAAGGCGAGCCTCGAGAAGGCCGCTCTGGAGGCGCGCCTCGCCGCCGAGCGGCTCGACGTGACCCTGCCCGGTCGTGGCCAGCCCAGCGGCGGGCTGCACCCGGTCACCCGCACCCTGGAGCGTATCGAGGGGCTGTTCACCCGTATCGGCTATGACGTGGCGGTCGGTCCCGAGATCGAGGACGACTACCACAACTTCGAGGCCCTCAATATACCCGCCCATCACCCGGCGCGAGGGATGGCCGACACCTTCTACTTCGACGCCACCCGGCTGCTGCGCACCCACACCTCGCCGGTGCAGGTGCGTACCATGAAGGAAGGTAAGCTGCCGATCCGTATCGTGTGTCCGGGGCGGGTCTATCGCAGCGACTCGGATCTCACCCATACGCCCATGTTCCATCAGGTGGAAGGGCTGCTGGTGGATGAGGATGTAAGCTTCGCGGACCTCAAGGGGACCATCGAGGACTTCCTGCACGCCTTCTTCGAGCGTGAGGATCTCTCCGTTCGCTTCCGCCCCTCCTACTTCCCCTTCACCGAGCCGTCCGCCGAGGTCGATATCCAGTGCGTGATGTGCGGCGGCGAGGGCTGCCGGGTCTGTGGACACAGCGGCTGGCTGGAGGTGATGGGCTGCGGCATGGTGCATCCCGAGGTGTTCCGTCACTCCGGCATCGACAGCGAGCGCTACACCGGCTTCGCCTTCGGCATGGGGGCCGAGCGCCTGGCGATGTTGCGCTACGGGGTCAATGATCTGCGGCTGTTCTTCGACAACGACCTGCGCTTCCTGCGCCAGTTCGCCTGATCGTCCACCGGATAAGCAGAACACAGCGATAGGATTTGCGATGAAATTTTCCGAACAGTGGCTGCGCGAGTGGGTCTCGCCTCAGCTCGGAACCCAGGCCCTGGCCGACCAGATCACCATGGCCGGCCTCGAGGTGGATGCCGTGGAGCCGGTCGCCGCGACCTTCGCCGGTGTGGTGGTGGCCGAGGTGCTGGAGAAGACTCAGCACCCGGATGCCGACAAGCTCAGTGTCTGCCGAGTCGATGACGGCAGCGGCGAGCCGGTGCAGGTGGTGTGCGGGGCGCCCAACGTCGCAGCGGGGCAGAAGGTACCCTTTGCCCGGGTCGGTGCCGTGCTGCCGGGTGACTTCAAGATCAAGAAGGCCAAGCTGCGCGGCCAGGAGTCCCGCGGCATGATCTGCTCTGCCTCGGAGCTGGGCCTGGAGGAGGAGACCTCGCCGGGGATCCTCGAGCTGTCCGGCTCGGCGCCGGTAGGCGAGGACTTCCGCGTCTGGCTGGGGCTCGACGACCACACCATCGAGGTCGACCTCACCCCCAATCGCGGTGACTGCTTGAGCCTCAAGGGTCTGGCCCGTGAGGTCGGCGTGCTCAACCGGCTGGCGGTGACGGGGCCGGAGGTCGCCGCGGTGCTGGCTTCCCATGACGAGACCTTCCCGGTACGGGTCGAGGATGGCGAGCGCTGCCCGCGCTATATCGGACGTCTGATCAAGGGCGTCGACGTCGCTGCCGAGACGCCGCTGTGGATGGTGGAGCGCCTGCGCCGCGGCGGTGTGCGCAGCATCGACCCGGTGGTGGATGTCACCAACTATGTGATGCTCGAGCTGGGTCAGCCGCTGCACGCCTTCGACCGCGCGAACCTGAGTGGTGCGGTGATCGTGCGCCTGGCTCGGGAAGGCGAGCGGCTGGTGCTGCTCGACGGCCAGGAAGTCAGCCTGGACGACTCGACCCTGGTGATCGCCGACGAGCGTGGTCCATTGGCCATCGCCGGCGTGATGGGGGGCGAGCATTCCGGAGTCAACGAGCAAACCCGTGACATCTTCCTGGAATCGGCCTTCTTTACCCCCCTGGCGGTAGCCGGCCAGGCACGCACCTATGGTCTGCACACCGATGCCTCCCATCGCTTCGAGCGCGGCGTCGACCCTCGGCTGGCCCGCGAGGCTGCCGAGCGCGCCACGGCGTTGCTGCTGGAGATCGTGGGTGGTGACGCCGGCCCCCTGATAGAGGTGGCGAGCGAAGCTCACCTGCCGGAGGCCCGCCGCGTCGTCCTGCGCAGCGCACGCCTCGAGCAGGCGCTGGGCAAGGCGCTTGCCGGCGAAGAGGTTGGCGAGATTCTCGAACGCCTCGGCATGCAGGTCGAGACCACCGAGTCGGGGTGGCGCGTCCTGGTCCCCAGCTGGCGGTTCGATATTGCCATCGAGGAGGACCTGATCGAGGAGGTGGCCCGCATCCATGGTTACAATCGCCTCCCCGTGCGCCGTCCCCAGGCGCGACTCGGCCTGCGGCCGGATCATGAGGCACGTACACCACTGGCCAGGTTGCGCCGCCAGATGGTGGCCCGCGGCTACCAGGAAGCCGTGACCTACAGCTTCGTGGCACCCGAGCTACAGAAGACCCTGCTGCCCGAGGCGGTATCGCCGGTACTGGCCAACCCAATCTCCACGGATCTCTCGGTGATGCGGGCCAGCCTCTTTCCGGGTCTGGTGCGGGCGCTTCAGCATAACCTCAATCGTCAGCAGAGCCGGGTACGGCTGTTCGAGAGTGGCCTGGTATTCCGCGGCGAGCTCGATGATCTGGCGCAGATCCCGATGCTCGGCGCCCTGGCCTGCGGCTCCCGCGAGCCGGAAGGCTGGGCGGGCAATCGAGCACCGGTGGACTTCTTCGACCTCAAGGGCGATCTCGAGAGCCTGCTGGCCATGGGCGGCGACGCCGAGGCATGGCGCTTCGAGCCCGCCGAGCATCCCTCGCTTCACCCTGGGCAGTGTGCCCGCATCCTGCACCGTGGGGAGGAGGCCGGCTGGATCGGCACCCTGCATCCGGCAGTCCGCGCCCAGCTGGGGCTCAAGGCGGAGGCGGTACTCTTCGAGGTGCGCCTCGATGCCCTGACCCACGGCCGTGTGCCGGCCTTCATGCCGCTGTCGCGCTTTCCCGAGGTGCGCCGCGACCTGGCCTTCCTGGTCGACGAGGACCTGCCGGTGCAGGCACTGCTGGATACCCTGCGCGCGGAGGCCGGTGAATGGCTGATCGAGTGCCGGCTGTTCGACGTCTATCAGGGCAAGGGTGTGTCGGAAGGGCGCAAGAGCGTGGCCCTGGGCTTGACCTGGCAGCATCCTTCGCGCACGCTTAATGACGAGGAAATCAACAAGTTGGTCGATGCCATCGTCAACGAGTCCCGTCAGCATCTGGGTGCCGAGCTACGCGGCTAGATGTTGCGCGTCGCGGGATGAGGCTTGCGGGTATCGGCCGTCTAGCGAACCCGGGTTGGCCGGGATGGGCCAAGAGGGGAGAGTGACGATGGGCGCACTGACCAAGGCCGAGCTGGCCGAACACCTGCATGCTGAACTCGGCCTCTCCAAGCGGGAGGCAAAGTCCATGGTGGAGGCCTTCTTCGAGGAGATCCGCGGCTGCCTGCGCGAGAACGAACAGGTCAAGCTGTCCGGGTTCGGTAACTTTGACCTGCGCGACAAGCGCGAGCGGCCCGGTCGCAACCCCAAGACGGGGGAGGAGATCCCCATCTCTGCCCGGCGGGTGGTGACCTTCCGCCCTGGCCAGAAGCTCAAGAGCCAGGTGGAGAGCTACCGCGGAGAGCATCACTGAACCGACCCGCCTCCGCCTGACACGCGAAAGGGCCACCCCATGGGGGTGGCCCTTTTCGTAAGCGGCGTGTGGGGTCAGGGTCAGACGGCTCCGCCGTTCTCCAGCATCCAGGTGATGACCACCTTGAGCACATATCCGAGCATGCCGGCGCCCAATACCACGAACAGCATGATGGTACCGAAGCGTCCGGCGTTGGACTTCTTCGCCAGGTCCCAGATGATGAAGCACATGAACACGATCAACCCGCCGATCATCAGCGGGGTGATCCACGCCTCGAAGGTCTGTTGCATGCTTTCTCCGCCAGAGGTTAAAAACCCACTATTCTAGTTGGTTATTCCCGCTGACTGCAGCGCGATACCTGCGACGAAATGCCACGCTCTTGATCCAGATTCAGACACGGCGAGCGTGCGGGTCGGGGTGGATGCGAGACGGTGGGGAGACATGTTATTATTCGCGTATATTTCTCAGGTAAATCCGTGACATGCCCATGCTGAAGATCTTTGTTGGCACCATGTATGGCGGCGCCCTGGACGTCGCCGAGCAGGTCAAGCCGTTGTTCGAGGAAGCCGGCTACGAGGTCGCCATCCTCGAGAACCCCACCCTGGACGATCTCGACGCCGAGACGACCGACCTGGCGCTGTTCTGCGTCTCCACCACCGGCAGTGGCGACTACCCCGGCGCCTTCGCGCCCTTCGCCAATGCCATCGGCGAGAAGAGTCCTGGCCTCGGCTGGTTGCGCTACGGGCTGATCGCCCTGGGCGACAGCTCCTATGGCGAGACCTTCTGCGGTGCTGGCCGTCAGCTCGATGAACTGCTCGCGGGGCAGGGCGCCCAGCGGTTGGGCGAGCGCCTGGAAGTCGACGCCATGGAGACCTTCATGGCCGATGATGCCGCGCTTCCCTGGGTGGAGGAGTGGATCGACGCCCAGCAGCTCAAGGTCGCCTGAGGTGGGCACGACCCCCACACCGGAGCGCCTCAGCCTGGTGCTGGGGCTAGCCGTGCTGATGTTCGCTACCATCCCCCGCTATCTGGTGGGTGGCCACGACAATCGCCTGAACCTGATCCTGCTTGCCCTGGCGGTCGTGGCCGCGGTGGCCGTGGTCCAGTGGCGCCTGCTCGAAGCCGAGGCCCGGCGGCGCATGCCGCGGCTGCTGGGCCGCCTGGGGCTCTGCCTGGTGGCCGGCCTGGCCGGCATGGGTGCCTGGCACGCGCTCGTCACCGACTTCATCGGCTGGGAACTGCTGATCGCCCACGGCGCCACCCTGGGGCTGCTGCTGCATGCCCTGTCGCTATGGGTCAAGGCGCCGCGTTAGATAGCTTCAAGAGCGCAAGGGTCAAGGATTCCTTGTCTCTTGCCAGGGCTATCGCCGTTAGCCAAGCGTCGATAGCTAAAGGCGCCGGGGTAGCCTTGAGCGGTGCTCTCTCTGCGATAGCCCTGCGCCCCTTGCCCCTTTCTTCTAGCCCAGCGTATAGCAGGGCTCGTACTCGCCGGAGAGCTTCATCCGTCCCTGGGCCACGAAGGAGTCTAGCAGCTCATCCAGGCGTGCCATCAGCTCGGGCTCGGCGCTGAGTTGGAAGGGGCCGTTGGCCTTGATCGCACGGATGCCGTGCTCCTTGACGTTGCCGGCGACAATCCCGGAAAAGGCGCGGCGCAGGTTGGCTGCCAGCTCATGTACTGGCTGGTCGCGATTCAAGGCCAGGCCGGCCATGGCCTCGTGGGTGGGCGAGAAGGGCGCCTGGAAGGGGCGGTCGATGGTCAGCCGCCAGTTGAAGTAGAAGGCGTCCTGGCGGGCGCGGCGGTACTCGGCCACCTCGTCGATCCCCTTGCGCATGGTGCGCGCCACCTCGGTGGGGTCATCGATGATGATGCGGTAGCGGCGACGTGCCTCGTCGCCGAGGGTATAGGCCAGGAACTCGTCGATGCGCTCGAAATACGCCGCACTGCTGGCCGGGCCGGTGAAGATCACCGGCAGCGCCATGTCGGCGTTGTCCGGGTGCAACAGGATCCCCAGCAGGTAAAGGATCTCCTCGGCGGTGCCCACGCCGCCGGGGAAGACGATGATACCGTGGCCGAGGCGCACGAAGGCCTCCAGGCGCTTCTCGATATCCGGCATCACCACCAGCTCGTTGACGATGGGGTTAGGTGCCTCGGCGGCGATGATGCCGGGCTCCGAGACCCCCAGGTAGCGCCCCTGGTGGCGGCGCTGCTTGGCATGGGCGACGTTGGCCCCCTTCATCGGCCCCTTCATGGCACCGGGGCCGCAACCGGTGCAGATGTCCAGCTCACGCAGCCCCAGGTGGTAGCCCACGTCCTTGCTGTAGTCGTACTCCTCCCGGGAGATGGAGTGGCCACCCCAGCACACCACCAGGCTGGGGTCGACACCCGGTTTCAAAGTGCCGGCCTTGCGCAGGATATGGAACACCGCATTGGTGGTGCCCTCACCGGTGGTCAGGTCGAAGCGCTGGTGGCCCTGGATCTCGTTGTAGACGTAGACGATATCGCGCAGCACCGCGGAGAGATGCTCGCGGATGCCACGGATCATCTTGCCGTCGACGAAGGCCTCGGCCGGGGCGTTGGTGAGCTTCAGGCGAATGCCGCGGTCCTGGGGCACTACCTCGATATCGAAGTCGGCATAGGCTTCCATCAGCGCCAGGCCGTCGTCGGTGGGTGAGCCGCAGTTGAGCACCGCCAGGGCGCAGCAGCGCAGCAGGTCGTGCAGGCCGGCCCGAGAGGTGTCGTGAAGGCGCGCGACCTCGTGCTGGGAGAGGATCTCGAGGCTGCCTTCCGGCGAGATGGTGCTGGAGATGGTGTCGGGCATGCTGGCGTCCTTGTCGTGCGGAAAAGTGCCCCGTGATGCTATCACGCCGCCTGCGGCGGCGGTGATAGAATCCACCTTCCTGGGTTATCGCAGTTGGCCATGTGGCTACAGCGAAAGGCGCCGGGGACAGGTCGTAGCGGGGGCCTGTCGCCGGGAAAGCCTTGAGCAGTATTGCCTGCTGCGATGGCTCTGCTCCCATCTGTTATGTGGCATGCCATGTTCAATGCGCTCTACTTTCGTACCTTCATCACCCTGGTCGAGACCGGCAGCTTCACCCAGACCGCCCATCGACTGGAGATGACCCAGCCAGGGGTCAGCCAGCATGTGCGCAAGCTGGAGCGCTACCTGGACAAGCCCCTGCTGGAGCGTCACGGTCGACGCTTCACCCTGACCGAGGCTGGCCGGCGGGTGTATGACTACGCCCTCAAGCTGTTCGCCGAGCACGAGCAGTTCCGCCACTCGCTGGACGCCGACTCCACCTATTCGGGTGACTGTCGACTGGCCTCGCCGGGTAGCGTCGGCACCATGCTTTACCCCTTCCTGCTCGGCCAGCAGCAGATGTATCCGGGGCTGACGGTGAGCTACAGCTTCGCCTTCAATCAGGAGATCTCCCAGGATGTGCTGGCGGGGCGCTATGACCTTGGCATCGTCACCGAGCCCATGCGCCATCCCGACCTGGAAGTCACCCCCTGGCATCGCGAACCGCTGTGCCTGGTGGTGCCGGCGGACTTCACCGGTACCGGGCTGGCCGATCTGATGGGTATCGGCTTCATCAGCTACTTCGACGGCCTGAACCACGCCAGTGCGCTGCTGCGCGGCAACTTTCCCAGGGAGTTTCGTTCCATGAGCCACTTTCGCCGCCAGGGCTTCACCAACGAGGTGGGCATGGTGCTGGATGCCGTGGCCCGCGGCCTGGGGTTCACGGTGGTATCGCGGCCGGTGCTGGAGACCTCGCCCTGGCAGCGTCAGGTCAAGGCGATGGAACTGCCCGTGGCCGTTCACGAGACGCTGTATCACGTGACTCGGACGGGCAGCGAGATGCCGCGGCGCTATGTGCGCCTGCTGGAGGACTTCCGCGAGCAACGGCGCATGGCGCTTCACGGTTACGGCGACCCCACCGAGGTGGGGCCGTCGCTCTAGCGCCTCCTGTCCAGCGACGCCTGCCCCCGAACGCGACAGGGCCCCGCCATGGCGGGGCCCTGTCATATCGTGACGTCGCCGAAGCGAGTGTCAGTCACGATACTCGTCGATGCTCGGGCAGGAGCAGATCAGCTGACGGTCGCCGAAGACGTTGTCGACCCGGTTGACCGCCGGCCAGTACTTGGCCGCCTTGACCGCCTCGCTGGGGAAGGCGCCGAGCTCGCGAGAGTAGGGGCGCTCCCAGGCTGCGTCCATGAGGTCGGCCTGGGTGTGCGGCGCATTGACCAGCGGGTTGTTGTCGACGGGCCATTCGCCGGCCTCAACGCGGGCGATCTCCTCGCGGATGCTGATCATGGCGTCGCAGAAGCGGTCGATCTCGTAACGCGACTCCGATTCGGTGGGCTCGATCATCAGTGTGCCGGGCACCGGGAAAGACATGGTGGGGGCGTGGAAGCCGTAGTCCATCAGGCGCTTGGCGATGTCCTCCTCGCTGATGCCGGAGCTCGCCTTGAGCGGGCGGATATCGATGATGCACTCATGGGCCACGGTACCGTTCTGACCCTTGTAGAGCACCGGGTAGTGGTCGCCGAGGCGCGCGGCGATGTAGTTGGCGTTGAGGATGGCGAGCTCGGTTGCCTCACGCAGGCCGCGGGCGCCCATCATCTTGATGTAGGCCCAGGAGATCGGCAGGATCGAGGCGCTGCCGAAGGCCGCCGCCGCCACCGCGCCGCACTCGGCGTTGACGCCGTCGATGGGCGTGACCACATGGTTGGAGACGAAGGGCGCCAGATGCGCCTTGACACCGATCGGGCCCATCCCCGGGCCGCCACCGCCGTGGGGAATGCAGAAGGTCTTGTGCAGGTTGAGGTGGCTGACGTCGCCGCCGAAGTCGCCGGGGCGCGAGAGGCCCACCTGGGCGTTCATGTTGGCGCCATCCACGTAGACCTGGCCGCCGTAGTCGTGTACGAGCTTGCACACCTCGCGCACGCCGGCCTCGAAGACGCCGTGGGTGGAGGGGTAGGTGATCATGATCGCCGAGAGGGCATCGGCGTGCTTCTCGGCCTTGGCGCGCAGGTCATCGATGTCGATATTACCGTCGGCATCGCACTCCACCACCACGACCTTCATGCCGACCATGGCCGCCGAGGCAGGGTTGGTGCCGTGGGCGGAGCTGGGGATCAGGCAGACATCGCGATGCCCCTCGCCGATGGAGGCCTGATAGCGGCGAATGGCCACCAGCCCGGCGTACTCGCCCTGGGCACCGGAGTTGGGCTGCATGGAGATATGGTCGTAGCCGGTGATCTCCATAAGGAACGCCGAAAGCTCGTCGATCATCTGCTTGTAGCCGGCTACCTGGTCGCGGGGCACGAAGGGGTGCACCTCGGCGAACTCCGGCCAGGTGATCGGGATCATCTCGCTGGTGGCATTGAGCTTCATGGTGCATGAGCCCAGCGGGATCATGGCGTGGGCCAGCGACAGGTCCTTGTTCTCCAGGCGCTTGAGGTAGCGCAGCATCTCGGTCTCGCTGCGGTAGCGCGTGAAGGTAGGGTGGGTCAGGAAGTCACTGTCGCGACGGCAGGCGGCGGGAATCCCACTCGCACCCTCGGCCACCGCACGCTCGTCCAGCTCGCGCACCGAGAGACCGTGCTCCTCGCCGAGCAGCACGTCGAACAGCACGTCGAGGTCATGGGCGGTGGTGGTCTCGTCCAGGGCGATGCCGACATCACCGTTGTCGAAGTAGCGGACGTTGATCTCGTGGGTCAGCGCTCGGCCATGGACCTTGCCGGCATCGATACCGGTCAGGCGCAAGGTGTCGAACCAGCTGTCGTGGACCAGGGCGATACCTTTCTGCTGCAGGCCCAGCGCCAGCAGGGTGGTGAGGCGGTGGATGCGACCGGCGATGGTACGCAGCCCCTCGGCGCCATGGTAGACGGCATAGAAGCCGGCGATATTGGCCAGCAGCGCCTGGGCGGTGCAGATGTTGGAGGTTGCCTTCTCGCGACGGATGTGCTGCTCGCGAGTCTGCATCGCCATGCGCAGGGCCTGGCCGTCACGGCTGTCCTTCGAGACGCCGATGATGCGACCCGGGATCGAGCGCTTGAGCTTGTCGGTGGTGGCGAAGAAGGCGGCATGCGGACCGCCGAAGCCCATGGGCACGCCGAAGCGCTGGGTGGAGCCGACCACCATATCGGCGCCCAGGGCGCCGGGTTCCTTCAGCAGCACCAGGCCCATGATGTCGGCCGCCACGCAGGTCATGATGCCGCGCTCCCTGGCCGTCTCGATCAGCGGTGCCAGGTCGCGCACCCGCCCGCTCTCGCCGGGGTACTGGAGCAGGGCGCCGAAGGCCTCGACCTCGGCGAGCTGTTCCGCCGGTGCTACTACCAGCTCGAAGCCGAAATAGGCGGCACGGGTGCGGACCACGTCCAGGGTCTGGGCCAGGACATCATCGGCGACGAAGAAAACATCGCTCTTGACCTTCTTGTTGGCCCGGCGGCAGAGGGCCATGGCCTCGGCGGCGGCGGTGGCCTCGTCGAGCAGCGAGGCGTTGGCCAGCTCCATGCCGGTCAGGTCCATGACCACCTGCTGGAAGTTGAGCAGCCCCTCCAGGCGGCCCTGGGAGATCTCGGGCTGGTAGGGAGTGTAGGCCGTGTACCAGCCGGGGTTCTCCAGCACGTTGCGCTGTATCACCGTGGGCAGATGGGTGCCGTGGTAGCCCTGGCCCAGGTAGCTCTTGAAGGGACGATTCTGGGCCGCCAGGCGCTTGAGGTAGTCGAGCGCCTCGGCCTCGCCCTTGGGCGGGTCGAGGTCGAGCTCGTCTCCCAGGCGGATATCGGCGGGTACGGTGCGTTCGATCAGGGTGTCCAGGCTCGCCATGCCGAGTTCGGCGAGCATGGCCTTCACGTCCTGCTCGCGAGGGCCGTTGTGGCGTTGGATGAAGGCATCATGAGCGGCCAGGTCGGCCAGGCGGCGGTTGTCGAGAGCCATGTAACACCCTGTCGATGAATAGGGCCGGTCGCCGAAGGGCGACACAGCAGGTCGTCGGGACCCCGACCCGGCGGGTCGGGGAGTGGGGCTGGTAGTGCGGGGTCAGTCGTCGGCGCTGGCCACGGCTTCGTAGCCGTCGGCGTCGAGCAGGTCGTCGAGCTGAGTGGCATCCGCGAGGCGCACCTTCATGATCCAGCCATCCTCGTAGGGAGACTCGTTGAGCGTCTCGGGAGCATCTTCCAGCGACTCGTTGACTTCGATGACCTCGCCGGCCACCGGAGCGTAGAGGTCGGAGGCAGCCTTGACCGATTCGACCACGCCGAACTCTTCCTTGAGCTCGAGGGTACGGCCGACCTCGGGCAGTTCGACGAATACCACGTCACCCAGGGACTCCTGAGCGTGGTCGCTGATGCCGATGGTCACGGTACCGTCGCCGTTGTCGAGGACCCACTCGTGGCTTTCGGCATAACGCAGATTGGCAGGAATAGAGCTCATCGAAATTTCCTATAAGAAAAGTTTTTCCAGGTAGGGCGAATGTTACCGCCATTGATGGCGTTTGGCGAGCCCGTCAACGTTCGCCAAAGGCGCAGGGAGAGGACTCGCCACTCAGGGTGGCCCGTCGTGGCGGATTCGTCCAGCCTGGACTGTTCAAGGCCAGGAACGCCAGTTGCCGTGCAGTGGACGGTCAGCCACAACTGGCCCCGGTAACCGCATCTGCGCTGACCGTGTTGCGCAGGCGACGCGGGCTGGCAGCCGGTATGCTGACAGCCGACGGGCAGCATGGCAGGTCGACATGTTTCTGATTGGAAACTCGTGTCTGGCCTTGCGACGCCGGTGTTGAACCTGCGTCGTTCGTCTGGGTGGTGTAGTGACCATAGAATCCGCTATGTTACGCGGGCTTGCGTTGAGGTTCGCGCCCCTAGCAGGCCGTATCGCGGTAGATCCTGCGCTGTAGTTGCCGTGCAGTGGCGGCGATCGGCTCCAGCGTCACCGGGGCTTGAGTCCGTCTCCCGGTGTGCGTTGTGAGCGGCGTGGCCAGGGGTGGTGAACCGCAGCGTTCAACAATAATCGCTTAGGGAGATTCACGTGGAAACCTTGAACAGTATCTTCGGCGCCATCAACGGCGTGGTGTGGGGGCCATTGATGCTCATCCTGTTGCTCGGGGTGGGTATCTATCTGCAGGCCGGCCTCAAGCTGATGCCGATCCGCAAGCTTGGCACCGGCTTCAAGCTGATGTGGCAAGGGCGCGACCGCAAACTGGCACCCGGCGAGACCAAGACCAAGGAGGAAGAGGGTGAGATCTCTCCCTTCAACGCCCTGATGACGGCGCTCTCCGCCACCATCGGGACCGGCAACATCGCCGGCGTGGCCACCGCCATCGCCCTGGGTGGTCCAGGTGCGGTGTTCTGGATGTGGATCACGGCGCTGGTAGGCATGGCCACCAAGTTCTCCGAGGCCGTGCTGGCGGTCCGTTACCGCGAGACGGACAGCACCGGCTATCATGTCGGCGGCCCGATGTTCTACATCAAGAACGGCCTGGGACGTAAGTGGCTGTGGCTGGCCGGCGCCTTCGCCTTCTTCGGTGCCGTGGCGGCCTTCGGTATCGGCAACACCGTGCAGTCCAACTCCGTGGCGGATGCCCTGGACTCCACCTTCGGCCTGCCGCACTGGATCACCGGGGTAGTGATCATGGTGTTGGCCGGGGCGGTCATCCTCGGCGGCATCAAGCGTATTGCCAAGGTGGCGGGCAAGCTGGTGCCGATCATGGGCATCCTCTACGTGGTGGCCGGCCTGGTGGTGCTGGTCATCAATGCCGACCAGATCGGCGCAGCGTTCGGCATGATCTTCTACTACGCCTTCAATCCGCACGCGGCCATGGGCGGTTTCGCCGGTGCGGCGGTGATGGCGGCGATCCGCTTCGGTGTCGCCCGTGGCGTCTTCTCCAACGAGGCAGGCCTGGGCAGCGCGCCCATCGCCCACGCTGCGGCGCAGACCAAAAACCCGGTTCGCCAGGGCCTGATCGCCATGCTGGGTACCTTCATCGATACCATCATCGTCTGCTCCATCACCGCCCTGGTGATCCTGACGGCCGGTGTCTGGGAAACCGGTGAGGCGGGGGCATCGCTCACCGCGCTCTCCTTCGATGAGGCGCTGCCGGGCATGGGTAACCAGATCGTCTCGCTGGCGCTGGCGGTATTCGCTTTCACCACCATACTGGGCTGGTCGTTCTACGGCGAGAAGTGCTTCCAGTTCCTGTTCGGCACCCGTTCGATCATGCTCTACCGGGTGCTGTTCGTGCTGGCGATCCCGCTGGGTGCCATGGCGCAGCTGGGCTTCATCTGGCTGATGGCCGATACCTTTAACGCCATGATGGCCATTCCCAACCTGATCGCCCTGGCGCTGCTGTCGCCGGTGGTGTTCAAGCTGGCGCGCGCCTACTTCAACGGCGAGGAGGTGCTGCCGGGCGAGGAGCTGGATCACGACAAGTCGTGAGGCCACCCTCGCCATGAAGGCCGAAGAGGCGCCCTGCGGGGCGCCTCTTCGCGTATCGGGGCACCACATGGTGGCATGAAGCGGCATCGCCATGGGATTGGCGATGCCCGGAACTATATACCGTTATCTATATCAATCATCGCAACTTAGCCGAGAGACCTGAGTTAGGCAGGTCCTGTTCAGCGCGCGGACATCACCAGTCGAAAGGTCAGGTTGATGCGAACTCCCGGCAGGCGGCGTGGCAGCAGGGCATGCTGCAGTCGCCGCTGCACGCCCGGCCCCATCACCAGCAGGCTGCCGTGGGGCAGCCAGACATTGAAGGCCGGGGCCTCGCGGCGCTTCCAGCGAAAGCGCAACGGGCGCTCGGCGCCCAGGCTGACCGCGGCGATCAGCGGGTCGTCGCCGAGTTCGGGTTCGTCATCGCTGTGCCAGCCCATGCGCTCCTCGCCGCTGGCGTAGCGGTTGAGCAGGACGCTATTGAATCGGGCATCGATACCGGCGGCGACCAGGGCAGTGATCACCCGATCGCGGAGATCGGCCACGGCGGGATGCCAGGGCTCGGGCAGGAACTCACGGCCGGAGTAGCGATAGCTCGCTTCGGGGGTCCCCATCCAGACCTGTTGGCGCGGGATGGGGTGTTCGCGTCCGTAGAGGCGCAGGGAAGGCTGCTGCCAGGCGAGCTCGGCATCCAGGGCCGCGAGCAGCGCACTGGCATCGGGCTCCTCCAGCAGGGGATCCATGAGCCACAATGGCGGGTCGGCAAGCAGGGACTCGATCGGCATGCACCAAGGATGCCATGCAGCGCCTCAGCCGACGAGGGCCAGGTTGCCCCACGCAAACAGCAGCCCGATCAGGCCTCCGGCCAGCACGTCACTGGCGTAGTGCAGGCCGAGTCCCACCCGGGATAGGGCGATCAGTATTACCAGTGGCACCAGCCAGGGGGCGAGCCAGGGTAGGTGGCTTGCGGTCAGGGTCAGGAACATCACCGCATGCATGGTGTGGCCGCTGGGGAAGCTGTAGCGGTCCCGGGCCGGCGCCTGCCGGCTGACGTTGCCAACGAAGGTGATGAAGGGGCGTTCGCGACACAGTCGCGTCTTGAGCAACCGGTAGACGCCGATCGCGATCAGGGCGGTCAGGGTGTACTGGAGCAGATAGTGCCAGCCTTTCTCCGGCTGCAGCAGGGGCTGGGCAGCGATCAGCACCACCCAGGCCGGCCAGTCACCCAGATGACTGGCGAGACGCAGGGTGTTCAGCCAGGGGCGGTAGAGGTTGTAACGGCCCAGGCGTCGACAGAGTTGCCACTCGAACAGGTCGAGGCGTTCAAACACGGCAGGGGCGAGCGGTCTCATGGCGTTTCTCCCGGGCATACTCGAGGGTGGAGAGGAAGGTGTCGGTGATGGCGGACCAGGTGTAGTCGAGGGCCCGGATGCGGGCGGCTCGTCCCAGCCGTGCCCAGCGGGCGGGGTGCTGACAGAGCGCCACGGCGGCCTCCCGAAAGCCCGCCTCGTCGCCGGCAGCCAGCGAGAGGCCTGTGTGTCCGTCGTCGATCAGTTCGGCACCGGCGGCGTGACGAAAGGCGATCACTCCCAGGCCACTGGCCATGGCCTCCAGCAGCACGTTGCCCCAGGTCTCCGACAGGGAGGGGAACAGGAAGAGGTCGGCGCTGGCGTAATGTCGGGCCAGCGCCTCGGGCGATACGAACCCGGTGAAGTGGGCTTCGGGCAGGCTGCGTTCCAGGGAGCGCCGGGAGGGCCCGTCGCCGACGACGACCAGGCGCAGCCCGGGGTGGGCGACGCGCATGGCCCGGAAGCTGTCGCGCAGCAGGTCGAGGTTCTTCTCCGGGGCCAGTCGACCGACATGCAGGGCCACCGGAGTATGCGTGCCCGCTCCCCAGCGCCGTCGCAGGCCCTCGTCGCGGTAGCCCGGGGCGAAGCGCGTGCCATCAATGCCCCGGGCCATGCAGCGCAGGTCCTGGAAGCCACGGCGGCGCAGGTCATCACGCTGGGCGAGGGTCGGCACCAGGGTCGCCGCGCAGCGGTTGTGGAAGGTGCGCAGGCGGGCCTCCACCAGCGGTGCCAGCCAGGGCACGCCGTAGTTCCGGCAGTAGTGGTCGAAGTTGGTGTGCCAGCCCGCGACCACGGGAAGGCCGAGGCGGCGAGCAGCCCGTTGAGCTGACCAGCCCAGCGGTCCCTGGGTTGCCAGGTAGACCACATCGGGTGGCGACTCGCGCCACCGCTGGGTGATGCGGCGCGCGGCGGGAAGGCCGAAACGCACCTGGCGATAACCGGGTACGGCCAGGCCCGGGACCTGGAGTTCGGCCGCGAGGCCTTCGGCGGCGCCGGGCACCGGCGGGCGTGGGCGGACCAACTCCAGGCGATGGCCGCGGGCGAGCAGTTCGCCGCTCAGCTGTGCCAGGGTATGGGCGACGCCGTTGACCTCGGGCGTCCAGGTCTCGCTGACCAGGCAGATGCGCATCACCATCCTCGTTGCAGGCGGGCTTGCGCCCGGTTGCCTCAAGGATGGTGGCTGCGGATGACAGGACGGCGACAGGCTGGTTAAGCGGGCATGTCAGCGCAGCACGCCGCGAGGATTCACCGGCTTGCCCCCGTGGCGCAGGTCGAACAGCAGATCATGGCGTTCGGTGGCGTTGCTGTACCCCACCTCGCAGAGGGCCTCTCCTTGCGCCACTGCCTGGCCATTCTCCACCAGCAGTCGCTCACAAAGCGCATAGACGCTCTGCAGGTTGTCGGGGTGGTGGACGATCACCACCTTGCCGAGCTGGCGCATGCTGCCGGCATAGCGTACCTCGCCGGCCGCCACGGCCTTGGCCTGAGCGCCTGCGTCGGTGGCCAGCAGCATCGGCTGCAGGGTGCCTCGGCTGTCGGCGCCGTAGGGGCGAACGATGCGGTAGTCATCCAGCGGCCAGGGCCAGCGGCGGGCCGAGCTCGGCAGGGCGCCGGGGTCGGGCAGGCTGGCGCGGCGGCTGGGTGCCGCGCTGCTCGAGCTCGAATTGCTGCTGGCCGTGTTCCGGGAGTCGCTGCGGGAAGTGCTCGTGGCCAGGGGTACGCTTATCAGCTGGCCGACCTCGAGTCGGGTGGGTTTGACACCCGGGTTGGCGGCCTGGATGCGCGAGGCACGGGTGTGGAAGCGCCGGGCGATGCTCGAGTAGGTGTCCCCGGGGCGCACCTGATAGCGGTAGGGCCCCCGGTATGGTGCACGCTCACGCTGGGTCGGCATCAACAGGCGCTGACCCACCTCCAGGCGTCTGGCGTCGACATCCGGATTGAAGCGCTGCAGGCGCTCCAGGGGCACGCCCGCACGGCTCGCCAGCTCGCCCAGGGTGTCGCCACGTTGCACACTGACCCAGCCGCCGAGACGGGAGGCCTCAGCCGCATCCCGCGTGGTTCTCTCCGACGGCTGCGAGGCACAGCCGGTCAGCATCAGCAGCAGGGCGATCAGAAGTGCGAGAGCCGCTCGTCCTTTTGGTGCCAAAGCGCATTGATCCATGAGTGGAAGCGTTCCTTGTCGCTGGCGTTATCCTGATAGTTGCCGCCTGGCATCCAGTCCTCGACCGGCAGGAGACGGGCATGCATCACGATGCGACCCTCGCGGCCGCACAGGTAGCCCCAGAAGGTGGGGCGCGGATTGTCATAGTGGAGGGAGACATCGAGGATGCCTGCGAGCTGGTCGCCGAGCAGATTGAGGACCTGGCCTACACCACCGGCGCGGGGCCTGAGCAGATGCCGATAGGGCGAGTCCTGGGCGGCGTGCTTGGCGGGAGTGAAGCGGGTGCCCTCGACGAAATTGAAGATGGCGATGGGCATCTCCCGGGCGCGTTGGCACATGCGTTCCGTGGCCTGCTGGTCGCGCCGGGCGAGGTGGGGGTGGCGGGCGCGCTGCTCGGCGTTCATGCGGCGCATGAAGGGGAACTCCAGGGCCCACCAGGCCAGCCCCACGATGGGGACCCAGATCAGCTGCCGCTTGAGGAAGAAGCGGGGCATGGGGATGCGCCGGTGCAGGGCGAAGAACAGCACGAAGATGTCGGTCCAGCTGCGATGGTTGGAGAGCACCAGCCAGCCGTGCTGGCGCGAGATGCCCTCCGGCAGCTCGATCTCCAAGCGTGGCTTCAGCCAGTGTCGCATCCACCACAGGTTGAGTCCGATCCAGTTGAGGGCGATCGCATTGAGTACCCTGAGCACCGCCAGGCGCAGGCGGTGCCCGGGGGTGATCAGTTTCACCAGTGTCATCAGCAGCAGGGGCAGGCCCCACAGCAGGGTGGTCAGGGTGAGCAGCAGCAGGCTGACGATGCCCCGGAGGGTCGACATGCCGGTCTCCATGGGTGGCCGGGGGAATGTCGGCAATGCTAAAGGATCGCCCGACGCCTGCCCAGCGCCTGGGACCAACGTGCGTGGCTCACCGGCCCGCGAGGAGCCTGGTGGTGGCCTCCTGAGTCGCCACGATCACCTCCTTCAGGGCCAGGGCCGCGGTAGAGAGTTCGCCGTGGGTGAGGATGCCCACGGCTCGCTGGATGGTGGGGGCCTCCAGCGTCAGGCAGCGGGCACCGAGCTCCTCCATCTGGCCGCGACACAACGAGGGCACGGCGCTGACACCCAGGCCGCTCGCCACCATGCGCCCTACGGTCGCGAGCTGGTGGCTCTCGAAGGCGGCGGGCAGCGCCATGCCTTCCGTTTCCAGCTGCTGCTCCAGCAGGCGGCGTACCATGGAGGGGCGCTGCAGGGCGATGAAGTCGTGGGTCAGCAGCATCTCCCAGCCCAGCGAAGTGTGTCCGGCCAGCAGCGAGCGCGGTGGAACCACGGCGACAAAGCGGTCGCTGAACAGGGGAGTGAAGGTGAGGCTACCCACGGCTTCGGGCTCGAAGGCGATGCCCAGCTCCACCTGGTCGTTGAGCACCATCTCGATCACCTGCTCGTTGATGACGTCATGTACGGTGATATTGATGCGCGGATAGTGCTGGCGAAACGCCATCAGTGCCGGCGGCAGCAGGTTGCCAGCGAAGGAGGGCATGGCGGCCACCCCGAGCCGCCCCATCTGCAAGGTGAAGCGTTGGCGCATCAGCTCCTCGGTGTTGTCCCACTCGGCCAGCAGCCGTTTGGCCAGCGGGACCAGCGACTCGCCTTCGGGTGTCAGCCGTACGCTGCGCGTGCTGCGTGTCAGCAGGCGCCCGCCCAGGCTCTCCTCGAGCCCCTTGATCGCCAGGCTCAGGGCCGGCTGGGAGAGGTGCAGGCGCTCGCATGCCTGGGTAAAACTCAGGGCGCTGGCCACGGCGAGAAAGGCGCGAAGCTGCTTGACGGTCATGAGGGTTACCGGAAGTGGATGTGCGACCAAGGTCTAATTAATCAGGTTTTGCGATCAAACGATAAGAAAAACAAACTTAACAAATATATCCCTCACCCTAACACTAGGGCAACGAGTCTTCCGCAGACCCGCTATTCTTCCCGAGTACTTCAGTCCACAACAACATGAGGCGCCCTATGGCCGGATTCGACAAGCGCGTTAATTCCTATGCAGAGGCGATGGAAGGCATCGAGAGCGGCATGACTGTCGCTGCCGGTGGCTTCGGCCTGTGTGGCATCCCCGAGAACCTGATCGCCGAGATCAAGCGGCGCGGCGTGAAGGACCTCACCGTGATCTCCAACAACTGCGGCGTGGATGGCTTCGGCCTGGGCCTGCTGCTGGAGGACAAGCAGATCTCGCGTATCTATGCCTCCTACGTGGGCGAGAACGCCCTCTTCGAGCAGCAGATGCTCAACAACGAGATCGAGGTGATCCTGACTCCCCAGGGCACCCTGGCCGAGAAGATGCGCGCCGGTGGTGCCGGCATTCCCGCCTTCTATACTGCCACGGGCTACGGTACCCCCATCGGCGAGGGCAAGGAGGTGCGCGAGTTCAACGGTCGCCCGCACATCCTCGAGGAGGCGTTCCACGCCGACTTCGCCATCGTCAAGGGCTGGAAGGCCGACCGTTACGGCAACGTGGTCTACCGTGATACCGCCCAGAACTTCAATCCGATGGCGGCCACCTGCGGCAGGATCACCGTGGTCGAGGTCGAGGAGATCGTCGAGCCGGGCGAGCTGAAGCCCGACCAGATCCACACCCCGGGGATCTACGTCGATCGCATCATCCAGGGCTCCTTCGAGAAGCGCATCGAGAAGCGCACCGTGCGCGAGGCGTGATCTCCTCGCAGCAAGCGTTTCTCACCGATCGTTTCTTACCGAACAAAGAGGCAACAAGATGGCACTGACTCGCGAACAGATGGCAATGCGCGTGGCGCGCGAACTCGAGGATGGCTTCTACGTCAACCTGGGCATCGGCATCCCGACCCTGGTGGCCAACTATATCCCCGACGGCATCGATGTAATGCTGCAGTCCGAGAATGGTCTGCTGGGCATGGGGCGCTTCCCCACCGAGGAGGAAGTCGACCCGGACATGATCAATGCCGGCAAGCAGACGGTCACCGCCCGTCCCGGTGCGGCGATCTTCTCCTCGGCCGAATCCTTCGCCATGATCCGTGGCGGCCACGTCGACCTGACCGTGCTGGGGGCCTTCGAGGTCGACCAGAACGGCAACATCGCCTCCTGGATGATCCCCGGCAAGCTGATCAAGGGCATGGGCGGCGCCATGGACCTGGTGGCCGGCGCCGAGAACATCATCTGCACCATGACCCACGCCTCCAAGCACGGCGAGTCCAAGCTGCTGGAGAGCTGCAACCTGCCGCTGACCGGTGCCGGTTGCATCAACCGTGTGCTGACCGATCTCGCCTACCTGGAGATCAAGGACGGCGCTTTCCACCTCAAGGAGCGCGCCCCGGGCGTCTCCGTTGAGGAGATCAAGTCGCTGACCGCGGGCAAGCTGGTAGTGCCCGATCATGTCCCGGAAATGACCTTCGACTGAGGCGTGACCCTCAACGCTGCTGCCGCGGCCCGGACGTCAAGCGTCCGGGCCGCGCGCGTTCGGGGACGGTGAATTTATGACCATCGCCCCATACGGCCGGTGGTTAGTGGCGTGGTCGCCAATGTTGCACAGCGTTATCCACAGATTCTGTGGATGGCTGCTCAGGAGAGCTCGCAGCGGGTGTGGTGAGGCAACAGCAGTTCGACCACTCGCTCCTGGTGGGCGCTGACCGACTTCTGTACCAGCGCGATGCCACCGGTCTCGACACGGTGCTCGTCACCCTCGGCGAAGGGCAGCCGTCGCGAGCCTGACGGGTAGAAGCGATAGTCGACCAGCGGCGAGATGGGAAAGAGACCGTGATGGCGATCGTCAGTGCCGGCAAACCCGGCCTCTTCCATCCCCCGGTGCAATTCCTCAAGGGAGGCATCGAGGTGCCGGCAGTCGTAGCCGACATGGTGCAGCCGCGGCCCGTTGACGGCGAGCAGGGCGGCCAGGGGGTGTGCCTGGTGCAGGGTCTGGTAACTCTCCCAGCCAGGCACTGGCCAGGGCCGTCCCCGGCACAGGCGGTTGGGGCCGCGGTGGGCGGACTCGGGGGCCTGGTCGACAAGCGTCTCGAGCAGGGCCCTGGGTCGCCTGGCCAGAGTGCCCATCTGGAGTTCGGCGACGGCCAGCCAGGGGCCTGTGCCTGGCGGTGCCAGCAGGTTGACCAGCAGCCCGCGGTCGGCCATGGCATGACGGTGACGGATGCGGTATCCGAAGTGTGCGAGCGCTGGCATCAGGGCATCCATGCCATGATGGCGGTGATTGAGGGTCAGCAGGGCCAGGTATTCGACCGGGGCATCCAGCGGCCAGAGCCGTAGCCCGCCGATCTCCGGATGCTGGTGGATAAAATCCAGCCATAACTGCTGAATAAACTCTTCCCTCTGCATTGAAAGCGCTTCCCTTGTCGTCGTGACTGGCGGGAAGTATAGGCATCAGCGTCAAGGGACCTTTCAACGCCAGGACTACGCTTTCGAGGGAAGCCGGCGTCAGTGGGCCTGGGCTGCAGACAGCAGGCCTTGCTTGCGCACGTATTGATCGAATTCGGAGAAGCCGCCGATCGGGGTGGCATCCAAGAATACCTGGGGCACGGTGTGCACGGTCTGACCCACCTTCTTGGTCAGATCGGCCTTGGTCAGTCCCTCGGCATACATGTCGATATAGCGATAGCCTTCGATGGCCCCGGCGGCCTCCAGGCGCTGGGCAAGGTCCTTGGCGAACACGCAGAAGGGACAGCCTGGGCGGCCGTAGATAGTGACGAACATGGGTTCTCCTTGGCGCCTGGGGCGCTGGCTGGAACAAAGATGGCACCATTGTCCGTGATAGCGGACGCCCTGGCCAATAGGTCCTGGCGAGCCGGGCCATTGTCCGCCGCTATGGGTTGTCAGCCGCCATGGTTCATGGCGTGTCCAGTTCACCGGCATCGGCACGCCGCAGCAGCTCGCCCAGTTCGGCGTGGATACCCGGGCTCGAGGCAAGCAGGTTCTCCCCGTAGAGTGCCGCGGGAATGCCCTCGGGGCAGGGGTAGAGGTGGCCCGTGCGGGCGCCGGCCTCCCTGGCGATCAGCCAGCCGGCCGCAAAGTCCCACGGCGAGACGCTCTCGTAGTAGGCGTCCAGTCGGCCGCAGGCGACGTCGCACAGATCGAGTGCCGCCGAGCCGTTGCGGCGCACGTCCTGACAGCGATCGAGCACCGCGGCCAGGCGGCGCATCAGCGGTGGCCGACTGTCGCGGCGGTAGGGGAAGCCGGTAGCGACCAGGCTGCGGCTCAGGTCGTTGCGGCGGCTGGCGTGAATCGGCTCGCCGTTGCGCCAGGCTCCTTCACCGCGGATCGCCGTGTAGGTCTCGCCCAGGAAGGGGGCATGAACCACGCCGATACGCGCCTCGCCATGCTCGAGCCAGGCGATGGAGACAGCCACATGGGCGAGGCCATGGGCGAAATTGACGGTTCCATCGATGGGATCGACAACCCACAGTGGCCCCTCCACGGCCAGCACGCTGCGGTCGGGAGAGAGCTCCTCGCTGAGGCGTGCCTCACCCGGGAAGGTGGTCTCCAGCCGTGAGCCGATCTGGCGATCCACCGCCACGTCGATATCGGTCACCAGTTCCTCGCCGCCCTTGTAGCGATGGCCGAAGTCCCGATCATGACGGGCAGCGCGGATGCGTTCACCCGCCTCCAGGGCGATCTCCAGGGCATGCTGCAGGCGTTGGTTGTCGGTCATGGTGGACTCCCTCTGATTGGGCTGGGCCGGACAGCTCCGGGATGGCGCGTGTCGATAGCCTAGCAGCTCGCCGGCCGGGCGCCGATGGCCTCTGGGCCCGGCGGCTCGCTGCGCCTATACTGGCGCCGCCCGACATCGTGGAGAGACTCATGCATGCCCTGACTCCGGAACAGTATCAGCGCCTGCGACGGCTTGCCGAGGCCTGGACCGCCAGCCATCTGCGCGAGTCCAAGTCGCTGTCCCACTTCAATCCGCTGCTGGCTGCCGATGCGCTCTGTTTCCAGTGCTATCGCCTGCCCGAGCACGGCGAGCAGCTGGTGGGTGCCCTGGTCACGCCGGTGTCGCTGTGGCTGGTGATGCTGCCCGCCGGCGATACCGAGCCCATGCCTTTAGCAGGAGAGCGCTGCACGCTGTCGCTGCCCTCGGGCCGCTACCCCATGGAAGCCGTGGCTCTGGGAGAGTCGCTCGGCTGCTGGCGCCTGGTGCTGCTCGATGATCTCGCCGATGTCGCTACGCGACAGGATGCCAGCCGCCTCGCCCAGCGGCTGATGGAGCGGGTGATGGCTCCCGCACAGCAATCCGGGGAAACCTCTCCGCACGGCGAGTGATGCGACACCTCAGCGAGGTGGCGCGGCATGCCGACATCACCTTATGCTGGTGGCTCCGCGTATTTCGACAATCTACATCAGCAAGGAGTCGCCAATGTCAGCGTCCGTCACCCCCCGCGTCGCCCTCGTCACCGGTACCAGCAGTGGTATCGGCGAGGCGGTGGTGCGTCACTTCTGCCAACTGGGTCATCAGGTGCTGGCGGTGGACTTCAATCCCGCGGGGCGCGAGGTGGCCGAGGAGGCCGGCGCCAGTTTCTTTCAGGCCGACCTGACGGACGGCGAAGCCTGCAAGGCTGCCGTTGCCGAGGCGATCAAGCGTTTCGGGCGCGTGGATATCCTGGTCAACAATGCCGGTATCCAGCACGTCTCGCCCATCGAGGAGTTTCCCGAGGCGAAGTGGCGCCAGATTATCGACCTGATGCTGACCGCGCCCTTCCTGCTCACCCAGGCAGCCTGGCCCTCCATGCGCGAGAATGGCTGGGGGCGCATCGTCAACATCGCCTCGGTACACGCCCAGGTGGCATCGCCAGGTAAGTCGGCCTATATCAGTGCCAAGCATGGCATGATCGGCCTGACCAAGACCGCGGCGCTGGAGGGTGGCGCCCAGGGCATCACCGCCAATGCCATCTGCCCCGCCTACGTGAAGACGCCGCTGGTCGACAACCAGATCGCCGACCAGGCGAAGCTGCACGGCATGCAGGAGCAGGAGGTGATCGAGCAGATCATGCTCAAGAATGCCGCCATCAAGCGCCTGATCGAACCCGGCGAGGTCGCCGAGCTGGTGGCCTACCTGGCCTCCGACGCGGCCGGCGCCGTCACCGGGGCCAGCTGGAACATCGACCTGGGGTGGACGGCGCAATAACCGGGCTTCGCCCAGAGCTGTAAGCTTGAAGCTGTAAGATAAACCCCATGCCGTAAGCTGAGGTGCCTAAAATCCTGGCTTACGGCTTACGGCTTACGGCTTACGGCTTACGGCTTACGGCTTACGGCTTACGGCTTACGGCTTACGGCTTACGGCTTACGGCTTACGGCTTATCGCCGCACCGGTCGTTTCTGCAGCTTGCGCTGCAGGGTGCGGCGGTGCATGCCCAGGGCGCGGGCGGTGGCGGAGATGTTGCCGTCGTGTTCCTGCAGCACCTTCTGGATATGCTCCCAGGCGATGCGGTTGATGGAGGGGGGCTGGTCGGCCACCTCCGTCTCAGGGTCACCGGCATCCTTGTCGAAGGCGGCCAGCACCTCGTCGGCATCGGCCGGCTTGCACAGATAGTTGACTGCCCCCAGCTTGATCGCCTCCACGGCCGTGGCGATGCTGGAGTAACCCGTCAGGATCACCACCCGACACTCCGGCACCACTTCCAGCAGCTCCGGTAACAGCTGGAGCCCGGACTCATGCTCAAGCTTGAGGTCGAGGGTGGCCAGGGTGGGGCGGTGCTGACGGGCCAGGGAGAGTGCCTCCTGGGCGTCCCGGGCGACTACCACCTCGTAACCGCGTCGGGTCATGGCACGGTCAAGCACGTGGCAGAACATCTCGTCGTCGTCGATGATCAGCAGGCGTTCGGGCGTCTCTTGCATGGGTCTCTCGCTCGGATGGTGGGTGAGCTCATTCGGCAGCGGGGGCCCGGGGCAGCACGACCTCGGTCAGAGTGCCACCCTGGGGGTGATTGTATAGGCTAACGCCGCCGCCAAAACGGTTGATGGTGGCATGGGTCAGGAACAGGCCGATGCCCATCCCCTTGCTCTTGGTGGAGACGAAGGTCTCGCCGAGTTGGTCGGCGATAGCCAGGGCAACGCCGGGACCGTGGTCGCGGATATCGATGATTACCTCGTCGTCATGCCAGTCGAGGCCGATGACGATGTCGTCGGGGTTGGCGTCGGCGGCGTTGTTGAGCAGGTTGGTCAGCGCCTGCTCGAGGGTCGTATCCACCGCCAGCCAGGGGCGGCTGCGGTGTTCGGACACTGTCATGTGGTGGCTGACATCCGGACGCAGCACTAGCCAGCGCTGGACCACCCCGGCCAACCACACCTCGGCATCGGTGATCTGCGGCTCGCCCATGCGGCGGCGGTCGGCGCTCTCCACCAGCTGCTGCAGCCGCGACTTGCAGGTATCCACCTGTTGGCGCAGTAGCTCGATATCCTTCTGCAGCATGGGATTGTCCTCGGCCTCTGCACGCATCTCGGAAAGCAGTACCGCCATGGTGGAGAGCGGGGTGCCCAGCTCGTGGGCGGTACCCGCGGCTTGGGTCGCCACGGCGAGCACCTGCTCGTTGCGCAGGGCGGCTTCGCGGGTCCGTGACAGTGCCTGCTCCCTGCTGCGCAGGGCGTGGGCCATCTTGTAGATGAAGAAGGTGACCAGGCCCGCCGAGAGGGCGAAGTTCAGCCACATGCCAAGCACGTGGAGGTTGAGACCGGCGGTCGGCCCGTGGCCACCGGTCAGCTGGGGTACCGGGTAGTGGAAGGCCAGCAACGCGCTGTAGCCGAGCATGGAGGTGGCCGCGATGATCCAGGCGCAGCGCCAGGGCAGGGTAGCGGCGGCGATGGTCACCGGTACCAGATAGTAGGTGATGAAAGGGTTGCTGGCGCCGCCGGTGAAGTAGAACAGCAGCGTCAGGCCTGCAACATCGGCCAGCAGGTGGAGCAGGTATTCGCCGTCGGTAACCGCGCGGTGGCGACCCAGGCGCCACCAGGTGGCCAGATTGATCACCGCCATCACCAGCACCACGCCGATCACCGCGGTTACCTGGAGTTCGAAGCCCAGCACCTCGACCCCGAAGATGATGGCGGCGAGGAAGCCGGTCCAGGTGATGCCGCGCACGATGGTCAGGCGCACCAGGTTGCGGTTGGGGGTGGAGAGGGGCAGTGGCTGGGTGGTCTGCATGCTGGCTCCTTTTCGACCGCCACATGATAGCGTGCCTGTGGCGTCGGGTGGCGTGTCCGGCCTACATTTCGGCCCGGCGAGGGCGTAGAATAGCCGCCAAACTCCTCTCTCGGCCCCGCGCTGCTCTGCTCGAGTACAAGGTCGAGAACCAATTGGCGAACCCAACGCATGTCAGACCAGAAACAGGCCCATGAGACCGGGCTTCGACGCACTTTTGCGATCATCTCGCACCCGGATGCCGGCAAGACGACCATCACCGAGAAGATGCTGCTGTTCGGCAATGCCATCCAGATGGCCGGCTCGGTGAAAAGCAAGCGCAACGACCGCCACGCCACCTCCGACTGGATGAAGATGGAGCAGGAGCGCGGCATCTCGGTGACCACCTCGGTGATGCAGTTCCCCTACGGCGGACGCATCGTCAATCTGCTCGACACGCCCGGCCACGAGGACTTCTCCGAGGACACCTACCGCACCCTGACCGCGGTGGATTCGGCGCTGATGGTGATCGACGGGGCCAAGGGCGTCGAGGCGCGGACCATCAAGCTGATGGAGGTCTGTCGTCTGCGTACCACGCCGATCCTCACCTTCATCAACAAGATGGATCGTGACATCCGCGATCCCATCGAGGTGATGGACGAGGTCGAGGAGGTGCTCAATATCCAGTGCGCGCCGATGACCTGGCCGATCGGCATGGGGCGTCACTTCAGGGGTGTCTACCACCTCTACAACGACACCATCCACCTCTATACCCAGGGGCAGGGCAGCCGCATTCCCGATGACAAGCGCATCGAGGGGCTCGACAACCCGGAGGTGGACGCGGTGCTCGGCGAGGAGCAGGCCGAGGAGCTGCGCATGGAGGTGGAACTGGTGCGCGGGGCGTCCCACGAGTTCGACCACGAGGCCTACCTGCGCGGTGAACTCTCGCCTGTCTATTTCGGTACCGCCATGGGCAACTTCGGGGTGCGCGAGATGCTCGACGGCTTCGTCGAATATGCGCCACCGCCGCAGCCTCGCGAGACCGACACGCGAACCGTGGAGGCCGAGGATGGCCGCTTTACCGGCTTCGTGTTCAAGATCCAGGCCAACATGGATCCCAACCATCGCGACCGGATCGCCTTCCTGCGCGTCTGTTCGGGCAAGTACGAGAAGAACATGAAGATGCGCCATGTGCGCATCGGCAAGGACGTCAAGATCGCCGATGCCCTGACCTTTATGGCCTCGGACCGCGCCCAGGTGGAGGAGGCCTGGCCCGGCGACATCATCGGCCTGCATAACCACGGCACCATCCAGATCGGTGACACCTTCACCCAGGGCGAGGACATGCGCTTCACCGGCATCCCGCACTTTGCCCCGGAGTTGTTCAAGCGCGTGCGCCTCAAGGACCCGCTGAAGATGAAGGCGCTCCAGAAGGGCCTGCAGCAGCTTTCCGAGGAGGGAGCCACCCAGGTGTTCATGCCGCTGGACAACAACGACCTGATCCTCGGTGCGGTGGGTACCCTGCAGTTCGACGTGGTCGCCCACCGTCTCAAGGAGGAGTACAAGGTCGACTGTGTCTACGAGGGGGTGAACGTCAATACCGCACGCTGGGTCTACTGCGACGATGCCCGCAAGCTCGAGGAGTTCAAGCGCAAGGCGAGCACCAACCTGGCCATCGATGGTGGCGGCTACCTGACCTATATCGCCCCCACGCGCGTGAATCTGCAGATGACCCAGGAGCGCTGGCCGGAGATCCGCTTCCAGCCTACCCGCGAGCATTGATAGCCAAGCAGGTTGGCAGTCAGACGAGCGGCGCCGGGGATAGCCCGTAGCGGAGGTCCTATGCCAGGGATGGCATCGGTAGCGCCCAGGGAGGGGTTCACAGCGCCTCCGCGAAGGGCTGTCGCCGGGTAAGCCGCGACTCGAAGCCATCCTCCCTGGGGGAATCGCTGCCCATGCTGATCGACGCCCACTGCCATCTGGACTTCCCCGACTTCGACGCCGACCGCGAGGCGGTGATCGAACGGGCCCGGGCGGCGGGTGTGGCGCAATTCATCGTGCCGGGCACGACGCGCCGTCGCTGGCCCGCCGTGCTGTCGCTGGGCGCACGCGATGATGTCAGTGTCTGCCTGGGGCTGCATCCGTATTTCATGGAGGAGCACGCCGCGGGGGACATCGAGGCGCTTGCGCAGGTGCTGGATGCGAACCCGCAATCGGTGGCGGTGGGCGAGTGCGGCATCGACGCCCGCTTCGGCGACACCCTGGACGCCCAGTGGCGGCTGTTCGACGCGCAGCTGCGTATTGCCAAGGCGCGCAAGCTGCCGGTGGTGATCCACTGCGTGCGGGCCAACGACCCGGTAGCCAAGCGGCTGCGCCAGCTCGACCTTCCCGCCGGCGGCCTGGTTCACGCCTTCGCCGGCTCCCCGGAGCAGGCCGGCAAGTTCCTCGACCTGGGGTTCGTGGTGGGTCTTGGCGGGGCGGTCACCTTCGACCGGGCGAAACGGCTGCAGCGGGCGGTGCAGAGCCTGCCCGATGATGGCTATGTGCTGGAGACCGACAGTCCCGACATGCCTCTGGCTGGCTACCAGGGGGAGCGCAATGAACCCGCCCGGGTGGCCGAGGTATGCCGGGTCGTCGCCGGGCTGAGGGGGCAGGGCCCGGAGGCGGTGGCAGCGAACAGCACTGCCACCGCCCGTCGCCTGTTTCGGCTATGACGCCGCCAGGCTCTCCGGGTCGAGGCGCTCGATGGGGTAGGGCAGCTGCAGCAGCTTGAGCTTCTGTCCGGCCACGCTCAGAGGGCCGATATCCTCCTTGGTGCTCAGCACCACCAGCACCTCTGCCTGGTCGTAGGCGTCGAGCTCGGTGGTGATCACCTCGCCCACCGTCTTGTTACTGGTGTCGAGGACGGGGCTGCCGATTTCCGGCAGTACGCTGCCGTCGAGCTGGCCACGCATCAACCGGCGCTTTACCTGACCCCGGAAGTGGGCGCGTGCCACCACCTCCTGGCCGGTGTAGCAGCCCTTCTTGAAGCTGATGCCACCCAGCGCCTCCCAGTTGATCATCTGCGGCAGCAGGGCGTCGCGGTGGTGTGAGGTCAACCAGGCCAGACCCGCCTGGATATCGTGCAAACACCAGACCGCATTGCCTGCCGGCGTGGCCTGCTCTGCCAGGGTCGGCCAGACCTCCGTCGCCCGCTCGGTTGGCAGGATGGCCAGCAAGCGCGGGCGCGGGCCGGGGTGTGCCAGCAGCTGGGTCTCGGCGTCGCCGGACTGGTGCCAGATCGCCGGGGGGGCAATATCCAGGCGTACCTCGGCCAGTGCTGAGGCCTCCTGGCCGATCAGGCCGATCAGCGCCAGGTCATCCCGCGCTGTCAGCTCGACCTTGTAGAAGACGGCGAACTTCTTCAGGTGGTCGGCCAGGGAGTCGACCAGGTCGCGGTGCAGGATCAGCCGGTAGTGGCCCTCGGCCACGCGCAGCAGTTGGGCGTTGGCCAGCATCCGCCCCTTGGGGGTGCAGAATACCGTCAGTGGGGCGAAGTCACCATCGACCAGGTTGAGCTGGGCGCTCGCCTGGCCCTGCAGGAACTTCTCGGCATCGGCGCCCACCACATCCAGCACACCGAACTGCAGGAGCGGTGTCACCACCGTGGCATCCAGGGCCTGACGTGCGGCATCCTGTGTGTCGAAGGTGATGTGGTCGTCGGCGAGCGTGCGTGCGCCCAGCTCGGTGATCCAGTCCTGCATGGGAAGCCTCGTCGTGTCAGGGAAAGGGTCGGGATACCCAAAGACATGCGGGCGCCGCCGCGACATTGCAACCGCTGCCGGCCCAGGTGGCCCATGCTAGACTCCCGGGTTCATCCATGCCAGGCAAGCCAGGAGTCACGTCATGGCCCACCAGTCGCTGAGTTTCGAGGGTGTCACCGACGCCGATCAGGTCAATCGCATCACCACCGCGTTGATGATGCTCGATGGCGTCGATAGCGCCGAGGTGGGGCGCCACGGCGCCGAGGTGGAGGGTCGCGCCCGGCGGGAGGCAATGATCAAGGCGATCGAGGCCCTGAGGCTACCGATCCAAGTCAGGTGAGCAGGGAGTATCCGTGTGAAGAAGACCATTGAGATCCAGAGCGTACGCAACCATATCTTCCGTCAGCGGGTCGAGCTTGACGGCTTCGAGGATCTGTTCGTGGATGTGCCGGAAGCCTACGGCGGCGAGGGCGGTGCCCCCGACCCCCACGACTACTTCGATCTGTCGCTTGGGGCCTGCAAGGCGATCACCTCGATGATGTATGCGCGGCGCAAGAAGTGGCCCCTGGAGGGCATCAGCGTCAAGGTTCACCGCGATGACAGCGAGGAGCGCCACGGCACCTACCGCCTCGAGGTGGAGATGACCTTCCACGGCATCAGCGACCCGGGGCAGGTCGAGCGCCTCGAGGAGATCAGCCACAAGTGCCCCATCCACCGGCTGATGACCAGCTCCACGGTGGAGGTAAGCACCCGAGCCGTGACCCCGGCCTGACCGGGGGCGTGATACCGAGCGGCGGCCTAGTCGGCCGCCGCCCCAACCCGGAGACCCCATGAGCAAGCCCTTTCGCCTCGCCTCGAAGTTCCAGCCCGCCGGTGACCAGCCATCGGCCATCGACGGCCTGGTGAGTGGCCTGGAGGCGGGGCTGGCCCATCAGACCCTGCTCGGGGTCACGGGCTCCGGCAAGACCTTTACCATGGCCAACGTGGTCGAGCGCCTGCAGCGCCCGACCATCGTCATGGCGCCCAACAAGACGCTGGCGGCCCAGCTCTACGGCGAGTTCAAGGCCTTCTTCCCGGACAACGCCGTGGAGTATTTCGTCTCCTACTACGACTACTACCAGCCCGAGGCCTATGTGCCTTCCTCGGACACCTTCATCGAGAAGGATGCCTCGATCAACGACCATATCGAGCAGATGCGCCTCTCCGCCACCAAGGCACTGCTGGAGCGCCGCGACGCCCTGATCGTGGTCTCGGTCTCCGCCATCTATGGCCTGGGCGATCCCGACCAGTACCTCAAGATGCGCCTGCACTTCACCCGCGGCGAGCTGATCGATCAACGCAAGCTGCTGCGCCGCCTGGCGGAGTTGCAGTACACCCGCAACGACATGGACTTCAAGCGCGGCACCTACCGGGTGCGCGGCGACGTCATCGACATCTTCCCGGCCGACGCCGAGGACGAGGCGGTGCGCGTCGAGCTGTTCGATGACGAGATCGACTCGATCCGGCTGTTCGACCCGCTCACCGGCGAGGTGCGTGGCGAGGTGCCGCGCATGACCATCTATCCCAAGTCGCACTACGTGACACCCCGGGAGACGATCCTGGGGGCCATCGACCAGATCAAGGCGGAGCTCGTCGAGCGCCTCGAGTGGCTCAGGAAGCACGAGCGGCTGGTGGAGGCCCAGCGCCTGGAGCAGCGCACCCTCTACGACATCGAGATGATGCTGGAGCTCGGCTACTGCAACGGCATCGAGAACTACTCCCGCTATCTCTCGGGGCGCAACCCCGGGGAGCCGCCGCCCACCTTCTTCGACTACCTGCCCGACGATTCGCTGCTGTTCATCGACGAGAGTCACGTCAGCGTTCCCCAGGTCGGCGGCATGTACAAGGGCGACCGCTCGCGCAAGGAGACCCTGGTCGAGTACGGCTTCCGGCTGCCCTCGGCGCTGGACAACCGCCCCATGAAGTTCGAGGAGTGGGAGGCGATCTGTCCCCAGACCATCTTCGTCTCGGCGACACCCGGCCCCTACGAGGCCGAACATGCCGGCCGGGTGGTGGAGCAGGTGGTACGGCCCACCGGCCTGCTCGACCCGGAGCTCGAGGTGCGTCCGGCCACCACCCAGGTGGATGACCTGCTCTCCGAGATCCACCTGCGCGCAGGGGCCAGCGAGCGTGTGCTGGTGACCACGCTGACCAAGCGCATGGCCGAGGACCTCACCGAATACCTGGACGAGCACGGGGTGCGGGTACGCTACCTGCATTCGGATATCGATACCGTGGAGCGGGTGGAGATTATTCGCGACCTGCGCCTGGGCAAGTTCGATGTGCTGGTCGGCATCAACCTGCTGCGCGAGGGGCTGGATATCCCCGAGGTCTCGCTGGTGGCGATCCTCGACGCCGACAAGGAGGGCTTCCTGCGCAACGAGCGCTCGCTGATCCAGACCATGGGGCGGGCCGCGCGCAATGCCCATGGCAAGGCGATCCTCTACGCGGACCGGGTCACCGACTCCATGCGTCGTGCCATGGACGAGACGGAGCGCCGCCGTGCCAAGCAGATCGCCTTCAACGAGGAGCACGGCATCACCCCGACCACGGTGACCCGCTCGGTGGCGGATATCCTCGAGGCGGCCCAGACGCCGGGGAAGAAAGGCAAGGGGCGTCGTGGGGAGCGCAAGGTGGCGGAGCCGGCCGGCGTCTACGACCCCGCCGATCTTTCCCCCCAGGAGCTGGTGCGCGAACTCACCCGGGTCGAGGATGCCATGTTCGAGGCGGCCCAGAACCTGGAGTTCGAGGAGGCCGCGCGGCTCCGGGACCGTTTGCACGAGCTTAAGGAGCGTCAGCTGGCGCTGGGGTGAGGCAATCTGGCGCCGCCCCCAGGGTACTGAGGCACCAGGGAAGGTAGCCTGAATTTCTCGAACCGCTATTTATACCGTTATCTACCTTTTGCACATCCAAAATAATCTACTTTTGTGGCATCAATGAAGACAGGCCGAAGGGTAGGGTATAATGCCGCCCGTTCGAGCCCGCCACCGCGGCCGCGAAGTGCCGTTCAGGAGCGGGCATGCCGACAAGCCAAGGAGTCCCTTGCCCATGACCGTGATTCGTCAGGATGACCTGATCCAGAGCGTCGCCGATGCCCTGCAGTACATCTCCTATTACCATCCCAAGGATTTCATCGACGCCATGGCCCAGGCCTATGAGCGCGAGGAGAACCCGGCGGCCAAGGACGCCATCGCCCAGATCCTGATCAATTCGCGCATGTGCGCCATGGGCCATCGGCCGATCTGCCAGGACACCGGCATCGTCACCGTGTTCCTGCACGTCGGCATGAATGTGCGCTGGGATGCCGAGATGAGCCTTGACGACATGGTCAACGAGGGCGTGCGCCGCGCCTACCAGCTGCCCGACAATGTGCTGCGTGCCTCGGTGCTGGCCGATCCTGACGGGGCCCGGAAGAACACCGGGGACAACACCCCGGCGATCATCCACCACAAGATTGTCCCCGGCGATACGGTCGAGGTCTACGTGGCAGCCAAGGGCGGCGGCAGCGAGGCGAAGTCCAAGTTCGCCATGCTCAACCCGTCCGACAGCGTGGTCGACTGGGTGATGGAGCAGCTGCCCAAGATGGGCGCCGGCTGGTGCCCGCCCGGCATGCTGGGTATCGGCATCGGTGGCACCGCCGAGAAGGCCATGGAGATCGCCAAGGAGGCGCTGCTCGACCCCATCGATATCCAGGAGCTGCAGGCTCGCGGCGCTTCCAATCGTGCCGAGGAACTGCGTCTGGAGCTGTTCGACCGGGTCAACAAGAGTGGCATCGGCGCCCAGGGCCTGGGCGGCCTGACCACGGTGCTCGACATCAAGGTCAAGGACTACCCGACCCATGCCGCCAACAAGCCGGTAGCGATCATCCCCAACTGCGCCGCCACCCGCCATGCCCACTTCACCCTGGATGGCAGCGGTCCTGCGGCCCTGCCGGCGCCGAAGCTGGAGGACTGGCCGGAGATCACCCGCGAGGCGGGGGACAACGTCAAGCGCGTGGACCTCGACAGCGTGACGCCCGAGGAGGTGCAGACCTGGCAGCCCGGTGACACCCTGCTGCTCAACGGCAAGCTGCTGACCGGACGCGACGCCGCTCACAAGCGCATGGTCGACATGATCGCCAAGGGTGAACCGCTGCCGGTGGACCTCAAGGGCCGCTTTATCTACTACGTGGGCCCCGTGGATCCGGTGGGTGACGAGGTGGTGGGTCCGGCCGGTCCGACCACCGCCACACGCATGGACAAGTTCACCCGCACCATGCTCGAGGAGACCGGCCTGCTGGGCATGGTCGGCAAGGCCGAGCGCGGCGAAGCGGCCATCGAGGCGATCCGCGACAACAAGGCGGTCTACCTGATGGCGGTGGGGGGCTCCGCCTACCTGGTGGCCCAGGCGATCAAGAAGGCCCGTGTGGTGGGCTTCGAGGATCTCGGCATGGAGGCCATCTACGAGTTCGAGGTGGAGGACATGCCGGTGACCGTGGCGGTGGACAGCCAGGGCACCTCGGTGCACCAGACCGGTCCCGCCAAGTGGAAGGAGATCATCGCTGAGCGCGCCTGAGATTACCGGTAACTCATAGTGACTCAGGGCTATCTCAGATAGCTCTCATCATTCGGGGCTGATCTGGGGACAAGCCTTTGAGGAGGCGCTGTGAACCCCTCCCTGGGCGCTACCGACGCCGTCCCTGGCGTAGGACCTCCTCGTCGGCTTGTCCCCAGCGCCCCTCAGTTTGGTAACTTCTGTGCAGCAGCCCCGCCATCTGGCGGGGCCGCTGCCGTTTGAGTATGCTGCTCAGGACTGTTTCTGCAGGGAGTGCGCATGACGTCCTGGCTGATCGGGCTGGCGATCTTTACGGTACATCTGCTGGGTATCCTTTCCGCGGTACTCGCCCTGCTGTCCAGCCGTACCTCCCAGGGAGCCATCGCCTGGATTCTCTCCCTGCTCACCTTTCCCTATCTGGCGCTGCCAGCCTACTGGATCTTCGGGCAGCCGCGCTTCTATGGCTATGTCTCGGCCCGCGGCGAACGCGACAGCGTGCTGCGCCGGGTACTGGCCCGCTACCGCTCCCAGGTCGAACCCTTCCTCGCCGATGCCCGCGACCCCGATGTGCGTGCCGTGGAACAGCTGGCCCAGATGCCGATGACCAGCGGCAACCGTGCCGAGTTGCTGGTCGACGGCCAGGCGACCTTCGACAGCCTCTTCGACGGTATCGACAGGGCAGAGGAGTATGTTCTGGTCCAGTTCTTCATCGTGCGCAACGATGCCCTGGGCGCCGAGCTCAAGCGACATCTCGTGCGTGCCGCAGAGCGTGGGGTGCGGATCTACTTTCTCTATGATGAGGTGGGCAGTCACCAGCTCAACGAGGGCTACCTGCGTGACCTGGCCGAGGAGGGCATCGAGGTCAGCGCCTTCCGCTCCTCGCGGGGCTTTCGCCATCGTTTCCAGCTCAACTTCCGCAACCATCGCAAGGTACTGGTGGTGGACGGCAGGGAAGGGTGGCTCGGCGGCTTCAACGTCGGGGTCGAGTACCTGGGGCACCATCCCCGTCATGGCCCCTGGCGCGACACCCACCTCAAGCTGACCGGGCCCAGCGTACTGGGGCTTCAGGAGGCCTTCTGGGAGGACTGGCACTGGGCCACCGGTGAGCTGATCAACCTGGCCTGGCAGCCGACGCTGACCTGCGAGGAGTGCCACAGTGTGGTGATCGTGCCCTCGGGCCCGGCCGACTCGCAGGACACCGCCAGCCTGCTGGTCCAGCACGCCATTCACAGCGCCCGGGAGCGCTTCTGGGTCACCAGCCCCTATTTCGTGCCCGACCAGGGGGTGCAGGATGCCCTGCGTCTGGCGGCCATGCGCGGCGTGGACGTGCGCATCATGATGCCCGAGCGTCCCGATCACCTGCTGGTGTTCCTGTCGGCCTTCTCCTTCCTGCCCGATATGTTGCGTGCTGGCGTCAAGGTCTACCGCTACCAGCCCGGTTTCCTGCACCAGAAGGTCATGCTGATCGATGATGCGGCGGCCAGCGTCGGCACGGTCAACCTCGACAATCGCTCCTTCCGCCTCAATTTCGAGATCACCGCCTTTCTGCCTGACCGCCAGTTTGCCGCCCAGGTCCGCCTGATGCTCGAGAAGGACTTCTGCGACTGCCGTCGCATCGATATCGAGGAGATCACCTCGCGGCCATTGTGGCGCAAGTTGCTCTCCCGAGCCGCCTACCTGCTGGCCCCGATTCAGTGATATATTAAATGCTTGCGATGACCGGCATGGTCGGTCGTTACGCCCACCACGGATCGGGAGTCGCGGTGAACCTCGAGACCAAGTGGCTGGAGGACTTCGTTGCCCTGGCCAATACGCGCAGCTTTTCCGTCTCGGCGCGTCAGCGCCATGTCACCCAGCCGGCCTTCAGTCGCCGCATCCGCTCCCTTGAGCAAGCGGTGGGTGCCACCCTGGTGGACCGCTCCACCACCCCGGTCGGGTTGACTCCGGAAGGTCAGCTCTTCCTGGTCACCGCCCGCAACCTGGTGGAACAGCTCAACGAGAGCCTGGGGCATCTGCGTGGCCTGGCCATGGCCAACGAGGCGCTGGACATCGTCGCCGCACACTCCCTGGCGCTGAGCTTCTTCCCGCCCTGGATCTCGCGCCTGCAGCAGGGCGTCGGCGAACTGCCCACTCGCCTGGTCGCCATGAACGTGGGCGAGGCGATCCACGTGCTGCGCGAAGGCAACTGCGACCTGATGCTCGCCTATCACGACTCCCACGCCACCATGCAGCTCGACTCCGAGGTCTTCCCCTCCTTCTCCATCGGCCAGGTGAAGATGCTGCCGGTCTGCCTGCCGGACGAGGACGGTGAGCCACGCTTCCCCCTGCAGGGGGAGGAGTCAATTCCCTATCTCGCCTACACCCAGGGCGCCTTCCTCGGGCGCAGCGTGCGCATGCTGCTCAAGAACGACCCGCTGCGCCTACGCCTGCGCACCGTCTACGAGACGGCCATGGCCGAGGGGCTCAAGGGCATGGTGATGCAGGGTATCGGCATGGCCTGGATTCCCGACTTCTGCATCCGCGAGGAGCTCAAGGATGGCCGCCTGGTACGGGCCGGTGACGAGAAGTGGGATATCCCCCTGGAGATCCGCCTCTACCGCTGCTCGCTGGTCCACAAGCCCGGCGTCGAGAAGCTCTGGAAGCAGATGCAGAAGTTGCCTCGCGACTTCCTCCAGGCCTGAAAAAGGGGCGAGTGCATGCTTCGCCCGATAGCCCGGCCCCAGGCGGATCGTCGCTATTCTCAGGCAGGCGAGAGTTAGGCCCCCCCGAAGTCAGCGGGTAGCCCCAGGAAGTCCTGGATGATGAAGAAGTGGTCCTCGAAAAGGCTCTCCGGGTCGAGGTCGGCCAGTGCCACCCAGCGCGCGTGATCGCCCCCCTGCACCGGCTTCAGGCGCGGCAGCTGCTGCTCCGGGCGTAGCGCGAAGTAGAAGGCCTCGGCCAGGGTGCGCCCCCGCCAGCTGCGATGGGGCTCGTCGAAGAGGCGCTGGCCGCGCAGCGACCCCTTCAACACCGGCTCCGGCACCTTCAGCCGCACTCTCTCGCGCAGCTCTCGCAGGCAGGCATCCAGCAGGCGTTCATGGGGATTGATGAACCCCCCCGGCAGGGCGTAGAGCCCCTTGCCCGGGGCGGCGGTGCGCCGCACCAGCAGCACATGCCCGGACTGCACCACCACCGCGTTGACCGTAACGAAGATGGGCGGGTAGGGCGCCTGGGCCCAGGCGCTGCGGTACTGGTCGAGCAGCACCTGCTCCTCGATCAGCTGGCGGTAGCCCTCACCGGCGCAGAAGTCGCGCAGGGCCTCGACGACACCGGGCGGCAGGTCATGGGAGGCGCCGGTGCTCAGGTAGTCGCCGGCAGAGGGCGTGGAGCGGAACAGGCGCTCACGGATCTGGCTGGCGGAGATGCCCTCCACCAATGGCACGCTCACCGACTCCCACTGGGGAAACTGCGAAAGGTAGTAGCTGGATTGGCCGCGGCTGGCACCGATCAGGCCGATGCGCGGCAGTCGCGCCCCGAGGGGGCTGGCGATATCGCGTACCTTGCGCTGCACGTCACGCACCCAGACGTCGTTGTTGTAGAGCGCATCGAGCAGCGGTACCACGGCAAGGCGTTCGTTCTCCTCGGCATCGAAGGCGCTGCGCAGCATGGCGCGGCGCTCTTCGAAGCGCCAGGGGTTGCGCAGGGAGCGCGCCTGCCAGGCCGACCCCACCATCACGATCACCTTCCGGGCACGCTTAAGGGCCTGGTGGATCACCGCGAGATGGCCCAGGTGGGGCGGCTGGAAGCGGCCGATGAAGACCAGGCAGTCGAAATCGGGACTCTCGGAAGTGGCGTCCGTGCAAGGGCTCATTCGAGGGGCCTGCTGTGAAGTGATTACTCCATTATGTTTGTGCTGACAGTGGCTTGCAATGTGTCTGCTGGCTTCGGCGAGACGCCTCGGGCGGGCTTCGGGTATGCTGTGGCGAAACGATGTTTCGACAGGTTACAGGGAAGTGGGGAGTTCGATGTTCGATCCGAGGAAACTGACGCCCGCCCGGCTCAAGGCTGGCTTGCTGTTCTGGTGGCGCGTGGTGCATGGCGCCATCCGCCTGTGGCTGGAACGCAACGCCTTCAGCTACGCCGGTTCGCTGGCCTTCTACACGCTGTTCTCCCTGGCACCGACGGTGATCATCGCGGTCACCGTGATCGGTCTGGTGCTGGGAGAGGAGGCCGCCCACGGCCAGATCGTCGCCCAGCTGCAAGGCACCATGGGCCAGGACGCCGCCGCCGCCATCGAGGCCGCCGTCGCCCAGTCGCGCATCGAGGAGTCCGGGCTGCTGCCCACTCTGCTGGGTTTCGGGGCCCTGATGGTGGGTGCAACCACGGTATTTGCCCAGATGCAATTCTCCCTCAACACCATCTGGGGGGGTGACCGCGCGACCCAGTGCCAACAGCGCGCTAGTGTTCATCAAGAACCGCCTGCTGTCGCTGACCGTGGTGCTCTCCATCGGCTTCATCCTGCTGGTGTCGCTGGTCCTGGGCGTGATGCTTCGCGCTGCCCTGCAGGCCGCCGACGAGATGGTGCCCTATGTGGGCCTGCTGACCACCACCGCCGAGTTCCTGGTCTCCCTGGCGGTCATCGCCGCGCTCTTCGCGACCATCTTCAAGGTCCTGCCCGACGTGGTACTGAGCTGGCGTGACGTGGTGGTGGGGGCCCTGGTGACCGCGCTGCTGTTCGCGGTAGGCCGCTCGGTGATCGCCATCTACCTGTCACATACTGCTACCGCCTCTACCTACGGCGCGGCAGGGTCGGTGGTGATGATCCTGCTGTGGGTCTACTACAGTTCGCTGATCCTACTGTTCGGCGCCGCCTTCACGCGTTGCCACCTTAGCGAGCGAGGCAAGCCGCTGGTGCCGCGCAATACCGCCGTGGTGGTCAGGCGTGAGCTTCTTGGTGATATCCACCATTCGCCGGCCAGCACCACCGTCGAGCAGCCGGAAGCGCAGGCGCCCCGTCGCGACGACGCCTGAGGGCAGCGTCGGCCTGCCACCGGGGCCATCGTGCCCGAGGGTGGCCGAGTGGGGGCGGAGGCTGGTAGAAAGAGAGTCGGCCATCGAGACAAGGAGTTCGCCATGGAGACGACCTGCGTGAAGGCCCTGGTGACCGGCAAGGTCCAGGGCGTCTGGTACCGCCGCGCCACCCAGGAGCAGGCACTCAGGCACGGCCTCACCGGCCATGCCACCAACCTGCCGGACGGCCGCGTGGAGGTGCTGCTGTGCGGCCGCCGCGAGGCCGTGAGGGAAGTCGCCGAGTGGCTGTGGAAGGGCCCGGAGAACGCCCGAGTCACCCACGTGGAACTCGAGGTGCTCGAGACCCACGCCCCGGACGACTTCCGTACCGGTTGAGCCTCAGGCGAGCACGTCGGCGATCCAGTCGCTGACCGCCTCGCCATCGACACCCAGGCAGACCTGCACCAGCGGGGTCCGCGACCAGCGCGCCTCGATGAAGCCGCGCCCCTCGGGTGCGAAGATCGTCTGCCCCTCGGCATCGCCCTCGGTGGCCACGGTGAGGTGACCGCGGGCCGTGGTGAACAGCTCCGGGCGCAGCAGCCAGGCCAGGGCGCAGCTGTCGTGAGGGCAGCAGCCATCGATGCCCAGGAACTCGTGGTAGAAGTCACGGTAGAAGGCGTAGCTGCCGGCCAGCACCTGACCGAGCTCTCCCTGTCCCGCCTCGATGCGCTTCATGTGCTCCGGGGTCAGCACGCAGCGGTGGGTGACATCGAGCCCCACCAGGGTCAACGGCCACCCGGCAGTCAGCACCCTCGACGCGGCATCCGGATCGTTGAACATGTTGGCCTCGGCCACGGGGGTGACATTGCCGCCCTCGCGGACCGACCCGCCCATGATCACCACCTGTTTCACCTTGTCGATGATCGCGGGGTCGAGCTGCAGCGCCGCTGCCAGGTTGCCCACCGGACCTACCGCCACCAGCGTCACCTCGCCGGGGCGGGCGCTCACGGTATCGACGATGAACTGTGCCGCACTGCGGGGATCGGCCCGCTCCTCGACCTCGGGCAGGGCGATGTCGCCCAGGCCGTTGGCGCCATGGATATGGGCGGGGGGCGCATGGCGGGCCTTGACCATGGGCGCCGCCGCGCCTTGGGCGACCGGGACATCGTCGCGCCCGGCCAGCTGGGCGAGCAGCAGGGCATTGCGGGTAGCCACCCCCACGTCGACATTGCCGTAGGTGGTGGTCATGCCCAGCAGCTCAATCTCGGGATGGCGCAGGGCGATGGCGATGGCCTGGGCGTCATCCACGCCGGGGTCGGTATCGAAGATGATGGAATGTGTCATGACGCGCTCCGCGGACAGGGGGCTTCAGGGTTGACGGGGGCGCCCGGTGATCCGGGGCCTTGCTTCAGGGCCCGCTCCACCTCATCGAGGGCGGGAATGCTCTCCGCGGCGCCGGGGCGCTGCACGCCGAGGGCCGCGGCAGTGGCGGCGCGGCGCAGGCACTCGGCGATGGGCATGTCCGCCTGCAGGGCGGCCAGGTAGTAGCCGATGAAGGTATCGCCGGCGGCGGTGGTGTCCACCGCCACGACCGGTAGCGCCGGCTGGTGGCGGCGTTCATCGTGGTGCTGGTACCAGGCGCCTTCGCCGCCCAGCGTCAGCACCAGCTCGGTCTCGGGCAGCCGTGAGGCCAGGGCATCGAGCAGTGCCTCGGCGCTGCTCTGCACGGCAAGGCCAGCCAGTCGGGCGGCCTCGGTGCGGTTGATGAACAGCACGGAACACAGCGACAGCGGCAGCTGCACCACGCTGTCATCCATGGGCGCCGGGTTGAAGGCCACCCTGAGGCCTCGCTCGACGGCCAGCGGGATCAGCTCCTCCAGACCGCTACGCTCGTTCTGCAGCAGCAGCCAGTCACCCGGGGTGGCAGCATCGACGAGCTCGGCCAACTGCTCTCGCGAGTTTCCGTGGTTGGCGCCGGGGAACAGGATGATGGCGTTCTCGCCGCTGTCATCCACCTGGATGATCGCGTGGCCGCTGGGCTCATCGACCAGCCTGACCTGGCCGACATCGACGCCAGCCCGGGCCAGGGTGTCGCGGGCCCAGGCGTCCTGGCGCCCGACTCGCCCCCAGTGGGTCAGGTGGCCACCGGCCCGGGCCATGGCGAGCGACTGGTTGGCGCCCTTGCCACCCAGGCCCACGCGGTAGTCGCGACTGGCCAGGGTCTCCCCCGGCGCCACCAGGTGTGGGACCCGATAGAAGTGGTCGAGGTTGATGGAACCATAGTTGTGGCAGTAGAAGTGCTGGCTCTCGACTCGCTGCATCGTCACCGCCTCCGTGACCATTCGCGGAGGTTATCGGCCGTCAGCGCCACCACGTTCTGGCGCGCCTCGGGCGTGATCCAGGCGTTGTGGGGCGTGACGATCAGGTTGAGCGGCTCCTTCAGGGCAGCAATCAGCGGGTGGCCATCCCGCGGTGGCTCCTCGGGCAGCACGTCCACGCCGAGCCCGCCCAGGCGCTCCTCGCGCAGGGCGGCGAGCGCCGCTTCCTCGTCGATGATGCCGCCTCGGGCACAGTTGACCAGCAGGGCGCCCGGCTTGAGGCGTGCCAGCAGGTCGGCATCCACCAGGTGATGGGTGGCCTCGTTGAGCGGACAGTGCAGGCTGATCGCATCCATCTCCGGGGCCAGCTCGGCCAGCCCCGGGCGGTCGTCATGGGCCTCGTTGCCGGGACGGGCGGTGAAGGTCACGCGCATGCCGAAGGCTTCGGCCAGTTGTGCCACACGGCTCCCCAGCTCCCCCTGGCCGACGATCGCCAGGTGCTTGCCCTCGAGCTGCAGGGTGCGGTGATCCATCAAGCAGAAGAAGGGGCTCTCGCCCCAGCGGCCTTCCGCCACGTCGCGCTGATAGAGCGGCAGGCGATTGGCCAGGACCAGCAGCAGCATCAGGGTGTGCTGGGCCACGCTGGCGGTGCCGTAGCCGGTCACGTTCTTCACCGCGATGCCCAGGCGCCTGGCCGCGGCCATGTCGATGTTGTTGGTTCCCGTGGCCAGGACGCAGATCAGCTTCAGGGAGGGCAGGGCGTCGAGGGTCTCGGCGTCCAGCACCACCTTGTTGACGATGGCGACCTCGGCGGCGGCGAGGCGCTCCCGGGCCTCGTGGGTAGTGCTTCTTTCGTGGACCACCAGGTCATCGAGCTGCTCGCGAAGAGGGGCCAGGTCGACATCGGGACCGAGACTTGCGGCATCGAGAATGACGGTTTTCATCGGAGGTTCCTTGCTGTGTGAGGTGCGCCTTGCCCGCACTGGTGTGTGGCGCGCTATAATAGCGGGCTTTGGCAGGCTTGGAAGTTGCCATGGCCGGCCGCATATCGCCTGTGTCGGGCCCAGCCCGACCGCGTCCTGAACTGGGTGATGACGATTTGGAGTGATCAAACCATGCCCATCTACGAATACGAGTGCAAGGCCTGCGGCCACCGCCTGGAAAAGCTTCAGAAGCTCAGCGCAGAGCCGCTGACCGACTGCCCCGCCTGCTCGGCCTCGGCGCTGTCGCGCCTGGTCTCCGCCGCCGGTTTCCGACTGGCCGGCGGTGGCTGGTACGAAACCGATTTCAAGTCCGGCAGCAAGAAGAACCTCGCCGGTGATGGCGGTGGCGCCACGCCGGACGGCAAGACAAGCAAGAAGGATGGAGCGGCGGCCTGAGGGCTGCCCCTCGTCGTTTCACGTTATTCGACTTACACCACGCAACAGAACAGGACACGACATGCGCAGCCATTATTGCGGCCAGCTCAACGAGACCCTGGTGGACCAGACGGTCACCCTGTGCGGCTGGGTACACCGCCGCCGTGACCACGGGGGCGTGATCTTCCTCGACATGCGCGATCGCGATGGCATCGCCCAGGTCGTGGTCGACCCCGACACCGCCGAGGCCTTCGCCAACGCCGACCGCGCCCGCAGCGAGTATGTGCTGCGCATCCAGGGCCGCGTCCGGCTGCGCCCCGAGGGTACCCAGAACCCCAACATGCCGACCGGCATGATCGAGGTGCTGGCCAAGGACGTGGAAGTGCTCAACACCGCCGCCACCCCGCCGTTCCAGCTCGACGAGCATGGCAAGGTGGGCGAGGAGGTGCGTCTCAAGCACCGCTATATCGACCTGCGTCGCCCGGAGATGATCGAGAAGCTGCGCCTGCGTTCGCGCATCTCCCACAGCGTGCGCGCCTTCCTCGAAGGCCAGGGCTTCCTCGATATCGAGACGCCGATCCTGACCCGTGCCACCCCCGAGGGTGCCCGCGACTACCTGGTGCCCAGCCGTACCCATGCGGGCAGCTTCTTCGCGCTGCCCCAGTCGCCACAGCTCTTCAAGCAGCTGCTGATGGTGGCCGGCTTCGATCGCTACTATCAGATCGCCAAGTGCTTCCGCGACGAGGACCTGCGCGCCGACCGTCAGCCGGAGTTCACCCAGATCGACCTCGAGGCCTCCTTCGTGGAGGAAGAGGACATCATGGGCATCACCGAGGCGATGATCCGCCAGCTGTTCCAGGAGGTGCTGAGCGTCGAGCTGCCCGAGTTCCCGCGCATGAGCTGGCACGAGGCGATGAACCGCTACGGTTCCGACAAGCCCGACCTGCGCATCCCGCTGGAGCTCACCGACGTCGATGACCTGATGAAGCAGGTCGACTTCAAGGTCTTCTCCGGGCCGGCCAGCGCCGATGACGGCCGCGTGGCTGCCCTGCGGGTGCCCGGTGGCGCGAAGCTCTCGCGCAAGGAGATCGACGAGTACACCAAGTTCGTCGGCATCTACGGTGCCAAGGGCCTGGCCTGGATCAAGGTCAACGAACGCGCCAAGGGGCTCGAGGGACTGCAGTCGCCCATCGTCAAGTTCATGGAGAACGTCGTCGAGGAGCTGCTCGAGCGGGTGGGTGCCGAGGATGGCGACATCATCTTCTTCGGCGCCGACAAGGCGCGCATCGTCAACGAGGCGATCGGTGCGCTGCGCGTCAAGCTGGGCGAGGACCTCGACCTCTACACTCGGGAGTGGGCGCCGCTGTGGGTGGTGGACTTCCCGATGTTCGAGGCCGATGACGACGGTCGCCTCAGCCCGCTGCACCACCCCTTCACCTCGCCGGCATGCAGCCCCGAGGAGCTCAAGGAGAACCCCGCCGAGGCGCTCTCGCGTGCCTATGACATGGTGCTCAACGGCACCGAGTTGGGGGGCGGCTCCATCCGTATCCATGACCAGGCGATGCAGCGCCGCGTGTTCGAGATCCTCGGCATCGGCGAGGAGGAGGCCCGCGAGAAGTTCGGCTTCCTGCTCGACGCCCTGCAGTACGGCGCACCGCCCCACGGCGGTCTGGCCTTCGGCCTCGACCGCCTGGTGATGCTGATGACCGGCGGGCGTACCATCCGCGAGGTGATCGCCTTCCCCAAGACCCAGAGCGCGGCCTGCCTGATGACCGACGCCCCGGGCGAGGTCAGCGGCGATCAGCTCAAGGAGCTGAATATCCGCCTGCGGCAGAAGGCCAGGGCCGAGTCCACCGGCGAGTGACGTCGCCCCCCGACCCGATACACCTCACCGGCGCCCCAGGGCGCCGGTGTTGTGTCCTGTTTGCACTGAAGCGCTGGTGTTGTGGCGTCCCCCGGGGCTGATCCGGGGGCAAGCCTGCGAGGAGGCGCTGTGAACCCATCCCTGGGCGCTACCGACGCCATCCCTGGCGTAGGACCTCCTCTTCGGCTTGCCCCCGGCGCCCCTCGCCATGGTGGAAGCCACACCTGCCAGCGTTTACGGATAAACGGAGGTAGCATGGCCGGCCATAGCAAGTGGTCCAATATCAAGCACCGCAAGGCGGCCCAGGACGCCAAGCGCGGCAAGATCTTCAACAAGCTGATCCGTGAGCTCACCGTGGCCGCACGCCAGGGTGGCCCCGATCCGGCAGACAACCCGCGATTGCGCACCGCCGTGGACAAGGCGCTCTCCAGCAATATGCCCAAGGACACCGTGCAGCGCGCCATCGACCGCGGTGCCGGCAATGCCGATGACGACGCCATGGAGGAGTGCATCTACGAGGGCTACGGACCGGAAGGGGTGGCGGTGATGGTCGAGTGCCTCACCGACAACCGCAACCGCACCGTCTCGGAAGTGCGACACGCCTTCAGCAAGTGCGGCGGCAACCTCGGCACCAGCGGCTCGGTGGCCTTCATGTTCCACAAGCAGGGCCGCCTGGCGCTGCCTGCGGGAATCTCGGAGGAGGCGGTGATCGAGGCGACCCTGGAGGCCGAGCCCGAGGATATCGTGACCCTCGATGACGACACCCTGGAAGTGGTCACGGCCCCCGACGCCTACCATGAGGTCAAGGAGGCGCTGATCGCGGCGAACATCGAGCCCGAGCGCAGTGAGCTGGGCCTGTTCCCCGAGACCACCACACCGATCGAGGACAAGGAGCTTGCCCGCAAGGTGATCCGCCTGATCGACATGCTCGAGGACCTGGATGACGTCCAGAATGTCACCACCAACGCGGAGTTCGACGATGCCGTTCTCGACGCTATCGAGTGAATGGCCGACATGCTGATTCTGGGTATCGATCCCGGCTCACGGATCACCGGTTACGGCGTGCTGGACGTTTCCATGGCCACGCCGCGCTACGTGGCCAGCGGCTGCATCCGCATCCGCGCCGACGACCTGGCCCAGAAGCTGGCCCAGGTCTATGCGGGGGTGAGCGAGCTGATCGCCGTGCATCGCCCGGCGGAGTTCGCCATCGAACAGGTGGTGATGTCGAAGAATGCCGACTCGGCCCTCAAGCTGGGCCAGGCGCGCGGCACCGCCATCGTCTGTGCGGCCAACCACGGCCTGCCGGTGAGCGAGTACGGCCCGCGCCAGATCAAGCAGGCGGTGACCGGTTCGGGGCGTGCCGACAAGCTCCAGGTGCAGCATATGGTGACCGCGATCCTCGGGCTCTCCGCGACGCCCCAGGCCGATGCCGCTGATGCCCTGGCCATTGCCCTGACCCATGCCCATGCGCGCCGCGGGCTGGTCACCAGCGGCAGCTTCGGTGGCCATCGCAGCCGGCGCAAGGGCAGCTCCTGGCGCGATTTTCGGCCCTGACGCTGTCGCTTCCAGGCGACGCTTTCGGCGTTCTCGAACGCCGTTCTATCGGGCTGGCCAGCCCCGCGGCCGACCAGTATAGTGGCTCCAACGGCGGCGCCTGCCGCCCACCCTGATGCAAGGATACGGACTTCCCATGATCGGACGCCTGCGAGGCACGCTTCTCGACAAACAGCCCCCCTGGCTGGTGGTGGATGTGGCCGGCGTCGGCTACGAGCTGGAGGCCTCCATGACCACGCTGGTGGCCCTGCCTGCCGTCGGCGAGGCGGTATCGCTCTACACCCACCTCAGCGTGCGTGACGATGCCCATCTGCTTTATGGCTTCCTGCGCGACCAGGAACGTACCCTGTTTCGTGCGCTGATCAAGGTCAACGGCGTGGGGCCCAAGCTGGCCCTGGCGATCCTCTCCGGCATGGACGAGGCGGCGTTCCGGCGCTGCGTGCTGGATGACGACGTCAAGTCGCTGACGCGGCTGCCCGGCGTCGGCAAGAAGACTGCCGAACGGCTGATCATCGAGATGCGTGACCGCTTCCCCCACTGGGAGTCCCCGGGGCCCTCCCTGTCGGGACTCGAGGGCGACAGTCGACAGGTCTCGCCGGGGCAGGACCCGCTGGCCGATGCCGAAGCGGCGCTGGTCAGCCTCGGCTACAAGCCGACCGAGGCGGCCAGGATGCTCAGTGGCCTCGAGGGCGAGGGCAGTACCGAGGCCATGATCAAGGCGGCATTGAGCCGCCGGATGGCGGGGTAGCACGATGCTGGAGAGCGACCGTCTGATCGCCGCCGACGTCCGCGAGGGAGAGGAGCCCGTCGATCGCGCCATTCGCCCCAAGCGACTCGCCGACTACATCGGCCAGCCCCGGGTACGCGAGCAGCTCGAGATCTTCATCGGCGCCGCTCGTGGACGCGGCGAGAGCCTCGACCACACCCTGGTGTTCGGGCCGCCGGGACTCGGCAAGACGACCCTGGCCAACATCATCGCCGAGGAGATGGGCGTCGGGCTCAAGTCGACCTCGGGACCGGTGCTGGAGCGCGCCGGCGACCTGGCCGCCATGCTCACCAATCTCGAACCCGGTGATGTGCTGTTCATCGACGAGATCCATCGCCTCTCGGCGGTGGTGGAGGAGATCCTCTATCCCGCCATGGAGGACTTCCAGCTCGATATCGTGATCGGCGAGGGGCCGGCAGCACGCTCGATCAAGCTCGACCTGCCGCCCTTCACCCTGGTGGGCGCCACCACCCGAGCGGGCCTGCTCACGTCGCCGCTGCGTGACCGCTTCGGTATCGTCCAGCGCCTGGAGTTCTATGCCATCGAGGAGCTCACCGAGATCGTCTCCCGCTCGGCGCGATTGATGGGGGTCGTGGCCGATCCCGAGGGAGCGCTGGAGGTAGCGAAACGCTCCCGGGGCACACCACGCATCGCCAACCGACTGCTGCGCCGGGTGCGCGACTACGCCGAGGTGCGCGGCAACGGCCATGTTGACGCCGCCATCGCCGACCGTGCCCTGGACATGCTTCATGTCGACCAGCACGGCCTCGACCATATGGATCGCCGCCTGCTGCTGGCGATGATCGAGAAGTTCGACGGCGGGCCGGTGGGCGTCGACTCCCTGGCCGCCGCTATCGGTGAGGAGCGCGACACCATCGAGGACGTGATCGAGCCCTACCTGATCCAGCAGGGGCTGATGATGCGCACCGCCCGCGGTCGGGTGGTGACTCGCCAGGCCTGGCAGCACTTCGGCCTGGCTCCCGCGGCCGGCGCCGAGGATGCGGCGGGGGAGACCCGTCCATGAACGAGTTTCGCTTCCCGGTTCGCGTCTATATCGAGGATACCGATGCCGGCGGCATCGTCTACTACGTCAACTATCTCAAGTACATGGAGCGGGCACGCAGCGAATGGCTACGCGCACGGGGCATCACCCAGCACGCGCTGTTCGAGAGCGGGGTCCAGCTGGTGGTGCACCGGCTGGAGTGCCGCTATGCCAAGCCCGCCAGGCTGGATGACGCGCTCGAGGTGAGCGCGGAGGTCCTGACCGCGGGTCGTGCCCGGCTGCAGTTCGGCCAGGTGGTGACCCGTCGCGGGGAACCCCTGTGCGAGGCGAGGGTCGACATCGCCTGTATCGATGCCGCGCGCCTCAGGCCCATACCCTGGCCGCCGGCGCTCGCCGAGCTGCTGGCTCACACTTCTGCTCAACCGCAAGCCTGACGAGGATGCCCGTGAACGACGCCATGTCCATACCCCACCTGATCATGAACGCCAGCACCGTGGTGCAGCTGGTCATGCTGCTGCTCACGGTGGGGTCGATCCTCTCCTGGATCGTGATCTTCCAGCGCACCTTCATGATGCGCCGTGCCCGCAAGGCCCACCGTGGCTTCGAGGACCGCTTCTGGTCCGGTGTCGATCTCAATGAGCTCTACCGCGAGGTGCCCCCGGAGCAGGAGACCCAGGGTGCCGAGCACATCTTTCGCGCCGGCTTTCGCGAATTCAACCGGCTGATGTCCAAGACCCGCAGCCCCCAGGCGATCCTCGAAGGGGTGCAGCGCAGCATGCGGGTGGCCTGGTCCCGGGAGGAGGAGCGTCTCAATCTGCACCTGGTCTTTCTGGCGACCGTGGCCTCGGCCAGCCCCTATATCGGGCTGTTCGGCACGGTGTGGGGCATCATGGGCTCCTTCCAGTCCCTCTCCATGGCCCAGCAGGCGACCCTCTCCACCGTGGCGCCCTGGATTGCCGAGGCCCTGATCGCCACCGCCATGGGGCTGTTCGCCGCGATCCCGGCGGTGATCTTCTACAACCGCCTGTCCGCGGAGTCCGGCCGCCTGCTGGGCAAGTACGAGGACTTCGCCGAGGAGTTCCACTCCATCCTGCACCGCAACCTACAGGGCCGGTCAGACGCCGGCGGTGCCTGAGGGAGTCACGTCATGCATGGACCCTTTCATCGCGGGGGAGCCCGCAAGCCCATGGGTGAGATCAACGTGGTCCCCTTTATCGACGTCATGCTGGTGCTGCTGGTGATCTTCATGATCACAGCACCCATGCTGACCCAGGGGGTCAACGTCGATCTTCCCCAGGTGACCTCGGAGCCCATCGATCCCCCCGAGGACAGCGACCCGATCATCGTGTCGGTGGATCGCGACGGTCAGTACTACCTCTCCATCGGCGGCGACGAGACCGAGATGCCACTGGAGGAGGTCGCCGATCGCGTGATCATCCTGCTCGAGCGCAAGCCCGGCACACCGGTGATGGTACGTGGCGATCGCAACGTCTCCTATGGTCAGGTGGTGACCCTGATGGGCACGCTGCAGACCGCCGGCGTCGCCAACGTGGGGCTGATCTCCGAGCCGCCGAGCGGGGGGGAGTAAGCGCACCATGGCCAGACGACATGCCCGGGTAGGCTATGGGCTGCCGACGCTGCTGGCGGTGGGGCTGCACGTCCTGGTGCTGCTGATCAGTGTGATCAGCCTGCCGGCCAGCGACCGCGAGCCCCAGCCATCCTCCATCGTTCAGGCGACCCTGGTCAGCACCGAGACCGTTACCGACCAGGCCCAGCGGGCCGAGGCGGCGCGTCAGCGTGCCCTGGCCAGGCAGGCCGAAGAGCAGCGCGAAGCCGAGGAACAGGCCCGCCAGGCGGAAGAGCAGGCCGCCGCTCAGGAGGCGCAGCGCGAGGCGCAGCAAGAGGTGAAGGAACAGGCGCTCGATGAGGCACGTCAGGCCGCCGAGGCCGAGGCTGCCAGGCGCAGCGAGGAGGCCGAGGCCGAGACCCGGCGTCTCGAGCAGCAGCGTCAGGCCGAGGAAGAGGCCCGGCGCGAGCGTGAAGCCGAGGCGCAGCGTCGTGAGGCGGAAGAGATCGAACGTCAGCGTCAGGCCGAAGAGCAGCGTCGCGAGGAAGAGGCCGCACGCCAGCGTGAGGCGGAGGAGCAAGCCCGTCGCGAGGAGGAGGCCGCACGCCAGCGCGAGGCGGAGGAGCAGGCCCGTCGTGAGGAGGAGGCTGCACGCCAGCGCGAGGCGGAGGAGCAGGCCCGTCGCGAGGAGGAGGCCGCACGCCAACGCGAGGCGGAGGAGCAGGCCCGTCGCGAGGAAGAGGCCGCACGCCAACGCGAGGCGGAGGAGCAGGCCCGTCGCGAGGCGGAGGCCGCACGCCAGCGCGAGCAGGCCGAGGCAGAGATGCAGCGGTTGATCGAGGGAGCGGATGAGCGTGTCGCCAATGCGCAACAGGGGCAGCAGGCGGCCAACGACTTTATCGCCCTGGTACGCCAGGCCGTGGAGCAGGCCTGGCGCATCCCCCCCAATGTCTCCTCCGGGGCGACGGCCGAGATATCGGTACGGCTAGGCCCCTCCGGAGAGCTGTTTGTCGCCGAGATCTCACGCTCCAGCGGTGACAGTGCCTTCGACCGTTCTGCCGTACAGGCCGTCGAGGCCGCGGCGCCGTTCGCCGAACTGCGACAGTTGCCAGCCGGCGTGCAACGGGACTACCGTCAATTCAATCTGCGCTTCAGACCGGGAGATGTACGCTGATGAAATCCCTGATGACTGCCTGGCTGGCCACCGCGCTGCTGCTGGTGAGTCAACTCGCCCAGGCCAACCTGACGATCGAGATCACCCGTGGCAACGAGAGTGCCACGCCCATTGCCGTGGTGCCCTTCGCCGGCGGCGAGGGGCTGCCCGAGGACGTTGCCCAGGTGATTCACGATGACCTCGAGCGCAGCGGTTACTTCGAACCGCTGCCGCGCCGCCAGATGATGGATCAGCCCGCCAGCGCCAATGAAGTACGCTACGGCGACTGGAAGGCCCTGGATGTGCGCTACCTGGTGGTGGGCAGCGCCGAGCGCGAGGGCGACGGCTACCGGCTGCGCTTCGAACTGATGGATGTCAGTGGCGAGAAACGCATGCTCGGCGAGGTGGTGACTGCCGACTCGGGCGAGCTGCGCGGCGCCGCGCACTACATCAGCGACCAGGTGTTCGAGGCGATCACTGACATTCGCGGTGCCTTCTCCACGCGCATCGCCTACGTCACCTCCCAGGGCGTGGGCGACAACATGCAGTTTGCCCTCTACGTGGCCGATGCCGATGGCCACAACAGCCAGCAGGTGCTGAGCTCGCGAGAGCCGATCCTGTCGCCGGCCTGGTCCCCTGACGGTCGCAAGCTGGCCTATGTCTCCTTCGAGACCGAACGCCCGGCCATCTACGTCCAGGAACTGGGCTCCGGAAAGCGGGCGCGCATCAGCTCATTCCAGGGCCTCAACGGGGCACCCGCCTGGTCGCCGGACGGTCGTCGGCTGGCGATGTCGCTCTCCAAGGATGGTCAGCCGGAGATCTACGTGATGGACATCGGGTCACGCGACCTGCAGCGCATCACCAACGACTCGGCCATCGATACCGAACCCTTCTGGGCGCCGGACGGCCGCAGCCTGTTGTTCACCTCGGACCGCAGCGGCGGGCCACAAATCTACCGCCACGACCTGGCCAGCGGTGAACAGAAGCGCGTGACCTTCACCGGCAATTACAACGCCCGCGGCCGCTTCTCGCCGGACGGCGAGTCGCTGTTCCTGATCCATCGTTCCGGCAACGGTTTCCAGGTCGCTCGCCAGGATCTGGAGAGCGGTCGCCTGGTCACGCTGAGTGATTCACGCTGGGACGAGTCGCCCAGTGTTGCGCCCAACGGGACCATGGTAATCTTCGCCACCCAGCAGGGTAACAGCGGGGTGCTGGGGGCAGTCACTGCCGATGGACGCGCGTCCTTCCGGCTGCCCTCCGCTCAGGGTGACGTGCGCGAACCCGCGTGGTCACCTTTCATGAACTGATGCTTCAGGAGTATGAAACGATGCAATTCAAGCCCTATGCCCGCTCCCTGGCAGTCGCCCTGTCGCTGGCCCTGGTGGCCGGCTGTTCCAGCACCGGCGGCACCCAGGACGGCTCCATGGACGGAACTCGCGACGGCAGCGGTGCCAGCAGCACCGGCGTGAGCGATGGTCGGGCCAGCGGCTCCGGCTACGGTGGCACCGCAGGGGCTTCCGGCCAGCAGGCGGACGGCCGTATTCCCCAGCAGCGCACCATCTACTTCGAGTTCGACAGCGACCGTATTCGTACCGAGTTCGAGCCGGTACTGGCCGCCAATGCCCGCTACCTGCGCGAGAACGGCAATGCTCGGGTAGTGCTCCAGGGTCACACCGATGAGCGTGGCACCCGCGAGTACAACATGGCACTGGGCGAGCGGCGTGCTCGCTCGGTAGAGCAGTTCCTCTCCGTGCAGGGCGTTTCCCCCTCCCAGGTCGAGGTGGTCAGCTACGGCGAGGAACGTCCCGCGGCACGCGGCCAGAACGAAGAGGCCTTCGCCCAGAACCGTCGGGTCGTGTTCGCCTACTGAGGCGACCGCCCGTGTCGAGGGAGACACAGATGAAACACGGTCTGAAAGGACTGTGCGGTGCGGGAGCCCTGGTGCTCCCGCTCTCCGTAGGGCTTCCTGCACTGGCGCAGCAGCCGGTGGTTGAGGACCTGACCGCACAGCCCAGCACCTTCTACCAGCAGACGGAGACCCGTGAGGCGGCGGGTGGCAGTCTGGTGATCTTCAACCAGGTCCAGGAGCACCAGGAGGAGCTTCGCCGCCTGCGTGGCCAGGTCGAGGAGTTGCGCCATCAGCTCGAACAGCTGCGCGGGCAGACCCGTCAGCAGTACATGGACCTCGAGGATCGCCTTTCCTCGCTATCGGTGGGCGCCGCCCCGACCAGTGGTGGTGCGACCGACGAGGCTAACCAGAGAGTCGACGAGCAGGCCGCAAACCAGGTGGCCGACCAATCCGACTCTCCGGCCCCGCGCAGCGACAATCCCGATGCCCAGGCGGCCTATCAGCAGGCCTTCGCCAGCGTCCAGGCACGCGAGTTCGATGCGGCCATTGCTGCCTTCGAGGGTTTCGTGGGCGACTATCCGGACAGCCGCCTGACCCCCAACGCCCACTACTGGCTGGGCGAACTGCATTCCGCCGAGGGGCGCCTGGAACCCGCCGAGGCGGCTTTCCGCACGGTGCTCGACGACTACCCCGAGAGCAACAAGGTACCCGACGCCCTCTACAAGCTGGGCCTGCTCAAGGCACGCCAGGGCCAGCCGGACGAGAGCCGGGAACTGCTCGAGCGGGTCCGCGAGGTATATCCCGAGAGCACCGCGGCGGGGCTGGCCGGCGACTTCCTGCGCGACGCCGGCAACTGATCACCGAGGAGAACCAATGACCACCTGCAAGATCGACTACCAGGCGCCGAACGAGCTGCTACGCGACCGCGTGATCCTGGTCACCGGTGCCGGCGATGGCATCGGCCGGGCCGCGGCACTCGCCTATGCCAGACACGGCGCCACGGTGATCCTGCTGGGGCGCACCATCGCCAAGCTGGAGGCGGTATACGACGAGATCGAGGCCGCGGGCGGCCCGCAGCCGGCGATCTTTCCGCTGAACTTCGAGGGTGCCACCCTCAAGGACTACCACGACATGGCCGAGACCCTGGACCGGGAATTCGGCCGCCTGGATGGCATCCTGCATAATGCCGGGCAGCTCGGTCGCATCATGCCCTTCGAGCAGTACAATCCTGAGCTCTGGGAGCAGGTCATGCAGGTCAACATCAATGGCCCGATCTGGATGAACCAGGCACTGCTGCCTCTTCTCAAGAGCTCCCGAGATGCCTCGGTGATCTTTACCTCATCCGGCGTGGGCAGGAAGGGACGCGCCTACTGGGGCGCCTACGCGGTCTCGAAGTTTGCCACCGAGGGCTTCGTGGAAGTGCTTGCCGATGAGCTGGAGCACCTGGGCAGCATCCGGGTCAACAGCCTCAACCCCGGCGCCACTCGCACCCAGATGCGCCGCACCGCCTATCCGGGCGAGGATCCCGCTGCCCTGCGCACCGCCGAGGAGATCATGCCCACCTACCTGTGGCTGATGGGCCCCGAGAGCCGCGGCCACAACGGCGAGAAGTTCGACGCCCAACCGCCGAAGGCCTGACACCGCTGCCGCTGGCGTGCCTTCTCAATCCAGCGCCGCCGCCAGCGCCTCGCCGGTCTCGAACCAGAGGTCGGCGGGCCAGCGGCGGTAGTCGTCCTGCTCCTCGATATAGCCCCAGCCTACCGCTACGGCGGCCATGCCGGCCGCCCTGGCCGCCTGCATGTCGCGCAGGTGGTCGCCGATATACCAGCAGCGCGCCGGATCGGCACCCAGGCGGCGCGCCGCCTCCAGCAGCGGTGCCGGATCGGGCTTCTTGACCGGCAGGTCGTCGGCGCAGAGCAGCGCTCCGGGGGAGAGCGCCAGGGCCTCCACCAGCGGCGCGGCATAGGCGCGTGGCTTGTTGGTGACGATGCCCCAGGGACGCTCGGCCGCTTCCCAGCCCATAAGCAACGGCACCAGGTCGGGAAAGACGCGACTTTCCGCGGCCACTGCCTCGCCGTAGGCAGCGAGCAGGAAGGTGCGCGCCTCGTCGTGCCCTGCTGCCTCACGTGGCAGGCCCAGGGCGAGTTCCACCAGGGCGCTGCCGCCGTTGGAGACCTGGGCGCGGATCTGCGGATAGGGCAGGGCGGCGAGGCCATGGTGCTCGCGCAGGGCATTGGTGGCCCGGGCCAGGTCCGGCGCGGTATCCACCAGGGTGCCGTCGAGATCGAAGAGCAGGGCCTCGGGGCGGGGCATCGCAGTCACGCCTCCTCGCGCCGGCAGTGCATCAGATAATTGACCGAGACATCGGTCGGGTGCAGCCGGTAGCGGCGGCTCAGCGGGTTATAGACCAGGCCACTCTGCTCACGCACTTCCAGGCCCGCCCGCCGACACCAGCCGGCCAGCTCGGCGGGGCGGATGAACTTGGCATAGTCGTGGGTGCCACGGGGCAGCATGCGCAGCAGATACTCGGCCCCCACCACCGCCAGGGCCAGCGCCTTGGGGTTGCGGTTCAGCGTGGAGAAGAACACCTGGCCTCCGGGCTTCACCAGGGTCGCGCAGGCACGCACCACCGAGCCCGGGTCGGGCACGTGCTCGAGCATCTCCAGGCAGGTGACCACATCGAAGCTCCCCGGCGCCTCCTCGGCCAGGGCCTCGACGCTGACCCGGCGGTAATCGATGGCAAGCCCGCTCTCCTCGGCATGCAGGCGGGCCACGCCCAGCGGGGCCTCGCCCAGGTCGATGCCGGTGACCTCGGCACCGCGATGGGCCATGCCCTCGGCGAGGATGCCGCCGCCACAGCCCACATCCAGAACACGCCGCCCGGCCAGGCCGGCACGTGCGTCGATGAAGTCCAGGCGCAGCGGATTGATATCGTGCAGCGGCTTGAACTCCCCCGTGGCGTCCCACCAGCGTCCCGCCAGGGCCTCGAACTTGGCGATCTCGCCCGGATCCACGTTGTCCGCTGAGGTTGATGTTGCGCCCATCTGCGCTCTCCGTTGCTGGTTCATGTTACAGGCCTCGGCCAAGTTGTTGGCGTGACGCTACAGTCGCTGTCGTCGTGTCGACACAGTGGCAGGCCTGGTCGCGTCCGGTATCATGCCCATGATACCCGTTCCCGGGGAGGCATTCCCACGTCTCTCACCCGGGAAGGAACGCCGCTAGCCGCGGTGACACTCACTGATGCTGAGAGATCGACAAGGACTTCACCATGATTCGCAAGGCCGTGCTTCCCGTCGCCGGTTTCGGCACCCGCTGCCTGCCGGCCTCTAAGGCGATCCCCAAGGAGATGATCACCATCGTTGACCGTCCGGTGATCCAGTACGTGGTTCAGGAGGCAGTTGCCGCCGGCATCCGCGATATCGTGCTGGTGACCCACGGCAGCAAGGCGGCCATCGAGAACCACTTCGACAAGCACTTCGAGCTCGAGGCGAGCCTCGAGGCCAAGGGCAAGCACGAGCTGCTCGAGGAGCTGCGCAGCATCGTGCCGGATGATGTCAATATCATCAGTGTGCGCCAGCCGGAACCGCTGGGCCTCGGTCATGCCGTGCTCTGCGCCCGTCCGGTGGTGGGCGACGACGCCCCCTTCGCCGTCCTGCTCCCCGATGTGCTGGTGGATGACGAGGGCCTCGAGGCCAACGACCTGGCCGGCATGCTGGAAGCCTTCGAGCACAGCGGCCACGCCCAGCTGATGGTCGAGGAGGTCCCCCACGAGATGACCAGCAAGTACGGCATCGTCGACACCGGCGGCAAGATTCCCGCCTCCGGCGAGTCACGTCCGCTGGCTGGCGTGGTGGAGAAGCCGCCGGTGGAGGAGGCGCCCTCTGACATGGCGGTGATCGGCCGCTATGCGCTACCCGGCAGCATCTTCGCGCTGCTCGCCGAGACCCCGCCCGGTGCCGGCGGCGAGATCCAGCTTACCGACGCTATCGAGGCTCTGCGCGCCCGTGATGGCGTCGATGCCTATCGCATGCGCGGTAAGACCTTCGACTGCGGCCATCAGCTCGGCTATCTCGAAGCGATCCTCGCCTACGGCCGTCGCCACCGCCGCTACGGCGAGGGCTTCCGCGAACTGCTTACCCGCTACGCCGGGGAGGCCTGAACCATGCGTGTGCTCGTTCACGGTAGCGAACTCTCCGCCGCCACCGCCGCCGCCGCCCTCTGCTGGGTGGGCCACGAGGTTACCTGGCTACCCCACGGTGATCAGCCCTGGTCCACCCTGCGGCGGGCCGACTGGCTGATCCGCGAGCCGCGTCTGCTCGACCAGCTGGAGTCCGGACTGGCCGACGCCAGCCTGCGCCTGGTGGCGAGTGCGGAGGAGGCCCTGCAGCACCCCCAGGAGGTGGTCTGGCTATCTCTCTCGCCGGAACAGCGCGGCGAACTCGACGAGCTGTTCGTGGCCCTGGGCAGCAACGGGGCCCAGTCGCGGCTGCTGGTCAACCACTCCACCTTCCCGGTCGGCGAGACCGAGCGGCTGGAGGCCAGGCTGGGGCAGGACAGCCACGCCGTGGCCCTGTCGGACATGATCGAGGAGGGGCGCGCCTGGGAAACCTTCACACGACCCGGTCGCTGGCTGCTGGGCTGCGACGATGAGTCGGCGGAGGCACAGGTGCGCGAGCTCCTGCGCGCCTTCAACCGGCGCCAAGAGGTGATCCAGCGTATGCCGCGTCGCGCCGCCGAGCTCACCAAACTGGCCATCAACGGCATGCTGGCGACCCGCATCAGCTACATGAACGAGGTGGCAGGCCTGGCTGACAGCCTGGGCGTCGACGTCGAGTTCGTGCGCCAGGGAATGGGCTCCGACCCTCGCATCGGTTACGAGTACCTCTACCCCGGCTGTGGCTTCGGCGGTCCCAACTTCTCCCGCGACCTGATGCGCCTGGCCGACGTACAGTCCGCCAGCGGGCGTCGCTCGGCGCTGCTCGAACAGGTGCTCGACATCAACGAGCACAAGAAGGAGACGCTGTTCCGCAAGCTGTGGACACACTTCCATGGCCGTCTGGAAGGGCGCTGTGTGGCGATCTGGGGCGCTGCCTTCAAGCCCGGCACCGCGCGCATCGACCACGCCCCGGTGCTGACCCTGTTGCGGGCGCTGTGGGCCCAGGGGGTTCGGGTTCGCCTCCACGACCCTGCGGCGCTGCCGGCGCTGCGCGAGGAGGTGGGCAACCACCCGCTGCTGGAGCTTTTCGATGGCGACCCGCTGGAGGCATGCCAGGACGCCGATGCCCTGATGCTGGTCACCGAGTGGAAGACCTACTGGAATCCCGACTGGCGAAAACTGGCCACGCTGCTGGGCGAGCGCCTGGTGCTGGATGGGCGCAACATCTACGACCCGGCGTGGGTCGCCGCCCAGGGGCTCCACTACCGGGGAATCGGCCGCCGCGCCAACCCCTGATCCGGCGATATCACCTTGCCGGTGCGGCCGGCCCCGAGAAGCCGGTGGTCGCCAAGTGCCAGTTGGCCAGCGCCCAGAAGGCCGCCAGCTCCGTCGAGCCATCCGCACCGGCCTCGTCCATCAGACGGTGAGCCAACAGGGGCGTAAGCCCGCGGCTGAGGGGCAGGCTGCCCGCATCGCTGGTCACCACGGCCAGGCCATCGTCCTCCCGCACCAACCATACCCAGCCGCCGGCGGGGCCTTCCCTGGCGGCAACCGCAAATGCCTCGCGGAGGCCATCGAGGCCTCCCCAGCGCGCCTGGATGGCTTCTGCCAGGGCCTCGCCGGGAGCGCCGCCGCGGGGCGAGAGGGAGTGCCAGTGGAAGGTGAGGGCCCAGGCATACGCCGCCTCTCGGGCGAGTTCACCCTCGGCCCCGAGAGCGATGGCCTCCAGGGAACACCCCGCCCAGGGCGTGCCGGCGACCAGCCGATTGAGGCGAGCCACGCAGGCCCGCTGCAGCTCGCCGTGGCGCTGCTGCACCACCGCGCGTGAGAGGTGCGGTTCAAGGGCCTTGGCGTCGTAGGGCAGGGCAGGCAGTTCGAATGACATCGGGCTTCCTTGGCGGCTGGGTCAATGGGCAACGGGAGCAGCAGCGTTGGCGTCGCCCCGTGCGCCGGAGAGCGTAAACCCTTTACACTGTCTGGCGTACCATGGGCCGTGCCTCCGGGCATCGCGGGATGATATCAGACAAGGAGCAGAGCATGGCAGAGCGTCCGGAACCGCGCCGCTACGCTGGACCGATCGTCCCGGATCCGGAGGCCAGCCTGACGGCACACCGCCCCCGTTATCCCGAGCCGCCCCGGGTCTGGCCGCTGTGGCTGCTGGTCCTGATGCTCGTCGGTGCCGTGGGGGCCATGGGCTGGTTCGGCTGGCAGGAGCGCCAGCGTCTGGAGGCCGAGACTGCCCGGCTGAGCGGAGAACTCTCCAATGTGCATGCGCGCTTCGATGCCGCCATCGGCGAAGGCGATGGCCTCGCGCGCCTCGAGGCGCGTCTCGACACCCTGGAGCGTCAGGACGAGACCCAGCAGCGACGTTTCGGCGTGGTCGAGGAGGATCTCGCCGCGGAGCTCGAACGCCTCGAGGAGCTGATCGATCGGCAGGAGGCGCGGCTGATCCGCATGGGCGAGGCCGCCGCGACCCGCGAAGCGATGCTAACCGCCTTCCAGGACTCCCTCGATGCCCTGGAGCGCGCCGGCGAGGAGGGGCGCGGCGCCCTCGTTGAACGCCTCGACCTGCTAAGCGAGGCCCACGCTGACGATGCCCGCCGCCTCGCCGAGCTGCGGGGCCAGCTCATCGACATTGCCGACCTCGAGGCGCTGCGTGAGGAGCAGCAGTCGCAGGAGGCGCGCCTTGACGAGCTCCAGGCAGAGCAGCGCTCACGCCTCGAGGAACTTCAGGCGCGCGTCGCTTCACTTGTCGAGACGCTTGAAGGCGTCGACGAGGCGCGGGAAGATGAGGGCCAACAAAGGGATGCCCTGCGCCAGCGCCTGAGCGCACTCGAGGCCGAGGCGGGCGAACTGCGGCGCAGCCAGCTTGCGCTCAGTGCCCGGCTCGAGGCACTCAGGTCTTGAGGCTTGCGCCAGGGCATCCCCACGAGTCGCAGACGGCAAGGCGTAGGGATATGGAAAATCGCGTGGGAGTGCGCCTGATCGCGGCGACTCTGGTGCTGGGCCTGTTGCCCGCGCCGGGCGTGCTGGCCATCGAGGCCCGCATCGAGGGTATCGAGGGCAGTGTGGCGGATAACATCCGTCACTACCTCGAGGGGCTGGACGAGACCCAGTACAGCCGGACACGGCTGGAGGGTGAATCGCGTCGCCGCACCGCCGAGGCGATGCGTGTCTATGGTTACTACGAACCCCAGATCGAGGCCCGCCTGGCGGAAGGCGAGGCGCCCGAGTATGTCGAGCTCGCCATCGAACCGGGCCCGCGGGTGCGCATCGAGACCCTCGACTTCCGCCTCGAAGGCGATGCCCGGGAGGATCCTCCCTTCCAGGAGGCGATCGATGCCTTCCCGCTGACCGTGGGAGAGCCACTGGTTCACGCTCCCTACGACAGCCTGCGCGGAAAGCTGGCCAACCTGGCCCTGGAGCGTGGCTACTTTGAGTGGCGCTATGCCGACCGTCGCATGGAAGTCCGCCCCTTTGAAGAGAGCGCCAGGCTCTACCTGACCCTGGACAGCGGCCCACGCTACCGCTTCGGCGATGTCGCCATCTCGGGCAGCCATATCGAGCTCGAGCGTCTGCGACGGCTGCTGCCCTTCACCCCCGGCGATCCCTACCTGGCCGGCGAGCTGGCAAGTTTCAACCAGCGCCTGGGGCAGACCGAGTGGTTCCGTTCCGTCACCGTGAGGCCGCGGCTGCAGCGCCCCCCTCTGGCGCTCGAGGAGGCCGAGCCGGGCTGGTCTCAGGCGGTGGCAACCGACGGCGAAGGCAGCTACGAGTTGCCGCCACGCCTCTCCGGGGCGGCCCTGGCGGGGACGGCGGCGCTGATGGCGCGCCAGGAAGAGTTCCCTTCGGTCCCCATCGACGTCAGCGTGGCGCCGGCCGACCGCCACCAGTTCGAGGTGGGCGTCGGCTACGTCACCGACGTGGGGCCGCGGATGCGCTTTTCCTGGGAGCAGCCTTGGATCAACCGCTACGGCCACGGCCTCGACCATGATCTCTATCTGTCGGCTCCCGAGCAGCGTTTCGGGGGCCTCTACACGCTGCCACTCGACAACCCCCTGCGTGACAGCTACCGCTTCCAGTACGGACTCAGCCACAAGGACAACGATGACACCCGGTCGCTGGAAGCCACCGTCGAGGGGGCGCGCCGCTGGGAATTCGAGAATGGCTGGATCCAGCATCTCTATGTGCGCACCACCTACGAGGACTTTACCCAGGGCAGCGACAGCGAGCAGGTGCTGCTGCTCTATCCTGGTGTCCGCTGGTCGCGTACGCGAACCCGCAACCCCACGTTTCCCACCTGGGGCGATCGCCAGCAGCTGAGCCTGGAGGTCTCCGACGGGCTGTGGGGCTCCGACGCCGATTTCCTGCGCCTTACCGGCGAGTCGCGCTGGATCCGCAAGATCGGTGCCAACAACCGCGTGGTGACCGGCGTCGGCGTCGGCGCCATCGAGACCGATGACTTCTCGCTGATTCCCCCGTCGCTGCGCTTCTTCGCCGGCGGCGACAACAGCGTGCGTGGCTACGGCTACGAGAGCCTCTCGCCGCGTGACGACGAGGGCGAACTCACCGGGGGCCAGCAGATGTTCACCTACAGCCTCGAATGGCAACACCGCATGACCGGCGACTGGTGGGGGGCTGCCTTCGTCGATACCGGTGACGCCTTCGACGACTGGGGCCCCGATGACCTCAAGACCGGCGCGGGACTGGGCGTGCGCTGGATCTCCCCGGTCGGCCCGATTCGCCTGGATATCGCTCACCCGTTCGACGACGAGGACAATTCGTGGCGCCTACACTTCGCCATCGGTCCAGAGTTCTGACCCTGCTCTGGGCGCTGATTCGCCTGCTGATCCTGTTGCCCCTGTGGCTCTTCGGCCTGGTGTTCTTCACTCTGGGGCTCGCCCTGTCGCCCTGGGGCACCGGTCTGCTGCTCGACCAGGGCCAGCGGATGGGCGTGTTTACCCTCGATGCCTACGAGGGCGCTCCCCTGGACCGCCTGGTCCTCGAGGGCTTCGCCATGCAGGCCGGGCCGGCCAACGTGGCGGTGCGTCGACTCGAGCTGGAGTGGTCGGAGGAGTGTGTGCTCTCCGGCCGCCTGTGTCTGGACGTGCTGGGCGTGGAGGGGGCCCGGGTGCGACTGGCCGAGAGCGAAGCCGAGGATGAGGCGCCATCGCCCTCCGCAGAGCCCCCTGGGGCGATCGAGTTGCCGTTCCCCATCGAGTTGCGGCGAATCTTCCTCGACGACGTGGAAGTGCTGCTCGCCGACGGTACACGACTGCGCTGGGATCACTTCAGCACCGGCGCCACGGCCGAGGGCGATACGCTCAGCCTGCTGCCCACCCGCCTGGTCGGCACCCGTCTGCTGCTGCCGCTGTCGCCTGGCGCCCAACTGGCACTGGGCGAGGGCGAATACGAGGGCCCGCGCCTCGCCGCCGAGGCCATCGATGCCGCCATCACCGTGCGCTCGCCACTCCCCGACGAGGTGGCCGCACCCGCCGAGGGACTGGCGGCCAGCGCCCTGGAAGAGCAGCCACGCCGCGAGCTGCCCGAGGTGACCCTGCCGCTGCGCGTGGAGGTGCCGGAACTGCTGGTGGAGGACAGTGCGGTGGAAGGCGCCGTGGAGTACGGGGTCGAGCGCCTTGCCCTGTCGCTGTTCGGCGAGGGGCACTCCCTGGAGGTGCGCCCGCTGGATATCTCCACCCGTGATGGCGACGCCAGCCTGGCGGCCGCCGTCGACCTGGCTGGCGACTACCCCCTGGAGCTGCGCCTGGAGAGCGCACTCTGGCTTCCCGATATCATGCCGGCGCTGGCCGGACAGCGGATCGACCTGGCTCTCGATGGCAGCCTGGCCGACCTGCTGGTGCGTCTGGAGCTCAGCGGCCCGATCGACCTGGCCCTGGATGCGCGTCTCGATGTCCTCGAGCCGACCCTGCCCTTCACCGCCGGCCTGGCGAGCGAGCTGGTGCAGTGGCCACTGCCGGGCAGCGTCGACGAGCAGGGCGATGCCATCGATCCCTGGCTGGTCGAGGACCTGGCCCTGCGCCTGGAGGGCAGCCTGGTCGACTACCGGATCGCCGCCTCGCTCAACGCCGAGGGTCCCCAGCTCCCCTACACGCGACTCGCCCTGAACGGCAGCGGCGACCTGGGTCAGTTTGCCTGGACACCGCTGTCGCTCTCCCTGGGCGACGCCTCCGTGGTCAGCCGGGGGCGTGTCGCCTGGGTCGATGGCGTCGCGGTGGATGCCGAGACTCGCCTCGACAACGTCGATCCCGGCCGTTTCGCGGAGGGCCTGCCCGGCCGCCTCGACGGCGACCTGGAAGCGAGTTTCCGCCAGATCGATGAGGGCTGGACCCTGGCGGTACCGAACCTGGCCATCGACGGCGAGCTGCAGGAGCGGTCACTGGCCCTGCGTGCCGAGCTCGAGGGCGACAGCAAGATGCGCTGGGATATCACCACCCTGGATTTTCGCCAGGGTGAGAACCGCCTGCAGCTGGCCGGGCAGGTGAGCGAGCCGCACATCGATCTTTCGGGTGAGCTCGACATGCCAGACCTGGCCAGCCTGCACGAGGCCCTGTCGGGCCGCATCAGCGGCCGGATCGAGGCCGATGGCAGCCTGGAGGCGCCCGGCCTGGACCTGGATCTCGCCGGCGACTCGCTTGCCTTCGCCGATAACCGGCTTCGCCGGCTCAGCCTGGTCGGGCGGGTCAGTGGCCTCGAGGATCCGGCCATGGAGGTGGGCCTGGAGATTGCCGGCCTCGAGGCCGGCGGCCAGCGCCTCGACGAGATCGCCCTGGCCCTGGATGGCCGGCTCTCCGAACACCGCCTGACTCTGGACGCCGCGGCGCCGTCGGGCATGCCGCTCTCCCGGGCCGCGCTGGTACTGGAAGGGGGACTCGACCAGGCGCGCACCCGCTATGCGGGCCAGCTCTCCATCCTCGAGGTCGATGCCGAGCAGGGAGAATTGCGCCTCGACGGCCCCGCGCTCTTCGCCGCCGACCTCGAGCAGGGCAGTGCCCGGGTGCAGCCGTTCTGCCTGAGCCGACGCCAGGGCGGCAGTCTGTGCCTGGTCGAGCCCATGGCCGCTTCGGCGGAGGGCGGCGAAGTCACCCTCAGGGTCGAGGAGGTGCCCATGGCACTGCTCGATCCCTTCCTGCCGGAGGCCTGGTCGGCCGAAGGCGTGACCGAGCTGGATCTCGATGCCGGCTGGGGCGCCGGCGGTAGCTGGCGGGCGGACGGTCGCCTGCAGAGTCGCCTGGCCCTGGATGGCCAGGATGCCTATGGCCAGCCCTGGTCGTTGCCCGAGGCACGCCTCGGCGGCCGGATCCGTGCCGATGAGCAGACCGCCGAGATTGCCCTGGAGCTGGGCCTCGACCAGGCCGGCAGCCTGGCGCTGGAAGCGCGGATCGACGACCCCGCCGGGGAGGGACGCCTGACGGGCAACCTGTCCCTCGATGGGTTGCGCCTGGCGCCCTATCGTAGCCTGGTCACCGGCATGGAGACCCTGGAGGGAAGCCTCGCCGGCGACATCGATCTGGCGGGGCGCCTCGAGGCGCCGGAGATGCGCGGACGCATCGCCCTCAGCGGACTCAAGGCCAGCGGTGCCGATGTACCCGTGGAGGTCCGCGACGGTGAGGTAGGTATCGATCTAGCCGGCACGGCGGCCAGCATCCAGGGCTATATCGCCGCCGAGGAGGGGCGCCTTTCGATCGATGGCGACGCCGCCTGGCCCTCGGCGGACGACTGGCGCGCCGACGTCTCCCTGCGTGGCCGCGAGCAGCCGGTGTTGGCGGTACTGCCCGAATTCGGGAGACTACGCATCGCCCCCGACCTGCAGATTCGTGCACGACCGACCCTGCTGCAGGTGCGCGGCGACGTCCAGGTCCCCTGGGCGCGGCTGGAGGTCGGCGAGCTGCCCGCCTCGGCGGTCACACCCAGCCCCGACGAGGTGATCATCACCCGGGAGGACGATGAGCGCGCCCGGCGCGAGGCCGAGCGGTCCGTGGCAGGGGATGACGACGGCGAGGATACCGCCGAGGCCATGGCCAGGGCGGGCATGGCACTGGATGTGCAGATCGGGCTGCGCCTGGGCCCGGACATGCAGCTCTCCGCCTATGGGCTGGAGTCCGGCCTCTCCGGCACCCTGGAGGTGCGTCAGCAGGACGGACCGGTGCAGCTGTTCGGTGACGTCAGCCTGGTGGACGGCCGCTTCCGCGCCTATGGGCAGGACCTGCTGATCCGCGAGGGGCAGCTGCTGTTCAGCGGCCCGCCCGGGCAGCCGCTGCTCAACTTCGAGGCGGTGCGCAACCCCGATGCCACCCAGGATGGGGTGATCGCCGGCCTGCGCGTGACCGGCAGTGCCGCCTCGCCGCAGCTGAGGGTGTTCTCGGAGCCAGCCATGGACGAGGCCAGCGCGCTCTCCTACCTGCTGCGCGGTCGTGCGCCCAACGACAGCGACACCGACGGCGCCCTGACCTCGGCGCTGGTGGGCATGGCGGTGGGGCAGGCCGGCGGCGCGGTGGGCGGCATCGGTGAAGCCTTTGGCGTCTCCGACCTGACCCTGGACACCGCCGGCAGCGGCGAGGACAGCCAGGTGACCCTCAGTGGCCAGCTGACCGACGATCTCGAGGTGCGCTATGGTGTGGGGGTCTTCTCGCCCATCGCCGAGCTTACCTTGCGCTACAACATCTGGCGCAGCCTCTACCTGGAGGCGGTCTCCGGTGCTGCCCAGGCGGTCGACCTGGTCTACACCTTCAGCCGTGCCGGCAATCCGCGGATCCTGGACGATGAATAGCGAACAGTATTGAGAAGGAGAACGCCATGACGCTTGATCCCAGCCGGGCCCTGCCCGGACGCGCGACACCGCTTGCCATCAGCGGCGTGCATGCGGTCAACGGCCGCGGCATGCTGCCACCCTTGCCCGAGGGCATGCAGCAGATCGTGCTGGGTCTGGGGTGCTTCTGGGGCGCCGAACGGCTGTTCTGGCAGCTGACCGGCGTCTACGTCACCGCCGTGGGCTACGCCGGCGGCAGCACCCCCAATCCGACCTACGAGGAAACCTGCACGGGGCGCACCGGCCATGCCGAGGTGGTGCGGGTGATCTTCGATCCCGCCGAGATCGACCTCGAGCGTCTGCTGCAGGTGTTCTGGGAGGCCCACGATCCTACCCAGGGTGACCGCCAGGGCAACGATATCGGTCCCCAGTACCGCTCGATCATCCTCACCCAGGACGAAACCCAGCAGGCGGTCGTCGAGCGTACCCGGGATGCCTACCAGCAGGCCCTGACCCGGGCCGGCGGCGGGCGCATCACCACCGAGATCGCCCCGCTTGGCGACTTCTACTACGCCGAGGAGTATCACCAGCAGTACCTGCACAAGAACCCCGGCGGCTACTGCGGCCTGCGCGGCACCGGGGTCAGCTGCCCGATCGGCTGAGGCCCCGGCGGGCCATGCTCAGCCCGCGTCACTGGGCGTCAGGTTGCGGGCCCCATCCGCGGTGACTACCAGGTTGTCCTCGATGCGAATGCCGCCGTGGCCGGCCAGTCGCTCGACCAGCCCCCAGTCGACGTCAGCCCGCCCGCGGTGGGGTGCCAGCAGCATCGGGATCACGTAGAACCCCGGCTCGATGGTCACCACCATGCCCGCTTCCAGTGACCGGGTCAGGCGCAGCGCCGGGTGGGTCTCGGGCGGCGGCAGCGGCCGGCCCGCCGCATCGATGCGCCCGGCTACGTCGTGGACCTGGACGCCGAGCAGGTGGCCCAGGCCGTGGGGGCAGAAGGCGCGGGTCAGGCCGCTCTCCACCGCACTCTCGGCGGAACCGCGGACGATC